>WNGB01011325.1_pt1 | contig 31401 bp, 31 predicted proteins | sample 5400681 | NCBI WGS metagenome assembly WNGB01 (sample SAMN13153367, study PRJNA577476) | soil metagenome | isolation source: 115 cm soil or saprolite under grassland replicate 2 | place: USA:California | collected 2016-06-15
CGCGTCCCGCTCTGGCTCAAGCTCGTCTATTCGGCCTTCATGGCGGTGCTGATCCCGGTCTACTGGTACTATTACGGGCCGACCAACTTCCTCTATTTCTGCGACGTCGCGCTGATCCTCACCTTCGTCGGCATCTGGATCGAAAGCCCGCTGCTGGTCTCGATGTGCGCGGTCGGCATCGTGCTGCCGCAGACCGTCTGGGTCATCGATTTCGTCGGGCAATTTTTCGGCGCGTCGATCGTCGGCATGACCGACTACATGTTCAAGGACACCTCGGTGTTCCTGCGCGGGCTGTCGCTGTTCCACGGCTGGATTCCGTTTCTGCTCGTGTACCTGGTCGCGGCGCTCGGCTATGACCGGCGCGCGTTCCTCGCCTGGACCGTGCTCGCCTGGGTGCTGATCCTCGTCTGCTTCTTCGTCATGCCGCCGCCCAACCCCAATGCCGGACTGACGCCGGTCAACATCAACTACGTGTGGGGACCGAGCGACGACGCGGCGCAGACCTGGGTCTCGCCAACCGTCTGGCTTGCCGGGCTGATGGTCGGGATGCCGCTCGTCCTGTTCCTGCCGGTCCATCTCCTGTTCAACCGCATCATGCCGCAGGCGCCGCGCGACGGGGCGAGCGCATGACCGTCGGCTCGCCCGCCGCTGCTCCGGCCCGGCTGGTCCCGCTGCGACTGGCGCTGCGTGAGCTGCGCTCCGGGCTACGCGGCTTCTACGTGTTCATCGCCTGCATCGCGCTCGGCGTCATGGCGATCGCGGGCGTCGGCTCGCTCGCCACCAGCCTCGACGAGGGGCTTTCGCGCGAAGGCCGCGCCATCCTAGGCGGCGACCTGTCGTTCAATCTCAGCCACCGCGAAGTGACCGCGCCCGAGCGCGCGTTCCTCGATGCGCACGGCCGCGTGTCGGCTGCCGCCACCATGCGCGCGATGGCGCGCGCCGACGATGGGCGCACCGCGCTGGTCGAGGTCAAGGCGGTCGATGGCGCCTATCCGCTCTACGGCGCGGTCGCGCTCGATCCCGCGCAGCCGTTCGCCGCCGCGCTCGCCGGCCAAGGCCAGATATTCGGCGCCGCCGTCGATCCCGCGCTGCTGGCGCGACTCGATCTCAAGCCGGGCGGACGCATCACCATCGGCGCCGTCACCTTCGAGCTGCGCGCCGTGCTCCGCTCCGAGCCTGACAAGCTCGCCGGCGGCCTCGCGCTCGGGCCGCGCCTGCTCGTGAGCGACGAGGCGCTGCGCGCGACCGGCCTGTTGCAGCCAGGCACGCTGGTGCGCTGGCACTACCGGCTGCGCCTGCCCGATCCGCAGCCGCACCAATGCCTCGCCCGCGCTCGAACGCAACGTCGAGCGCTTCACCCAGTACCTGACGCTGGTCGGGCTGACCGCGCTCCTGGTCGGCGGCGTTGGCGTCGCCAACGCCGTCAAGGGCCACCTCGACCGCAAGCGCGACGTCATCGCTACCATGAAATCGCTCGGCGCGACCGGCGGCGGCGTGTTCGCGACCTATCTGTCGCAGACCATGGTGCTGGCCACGATTGGCGCGCTGCCCGGACTCGCAGTCGGCGCCGCGCTGCCGTTCCTGGTGCACTGGGTGTTCGGCGCCGTGCTGCCGCTGCCGCTCGCGCCGGCGCTGCATGTGGGCGATCTCGCGCTTGCGCTGCTCTACGGCCTTCTCACCGCGCTCGCCTTCGCGCTCTGGCCGCTCGGTCGCGCCCATGACGTCTCGGTCTCGGCGCTGTTTCGCGACGAGGTCGCGCCCGAGCGGGCGCGGCCGCGCATGCCCTATGTGGTGGCGACCGTGCTGGTCGCCTGCACGCTCGCCACCCTCGCGGTCCTGCTCGCCTACGACCGGCGCATTGCCGCGATCTTCGTGGCCGCGGCCGCCGCCGTGTTCGTGATGCTGCGCCTGGTCGCGGCGCTGGTCATGTGGATCGCGCGTCGGGCGCCGCGCGCCCGCTCGACCGTGCTGCGGCTCGCGGTCGCCAACATCCACCGGCCGGGCGCACTCACCGTGAGCGTCGTGCTCTCGCTCGGGCTCGGCCTCGCGCTGCTCGTCACCGTGATCGAGATCGACGGCAATCTGCGCCGCCAGTTCATGGCGGCGCTGCCCGAGAAAGCGCCGTCGTTCTTCTTCCTCGACATCCAGTCGGCCGACGCCGAGCGCTTCGACGCCTTCATCCGCGAGCGCGCCCCGCGCGCCGTGCTCGAGCGCGTGCCGATGCTGCGCGGCCGCATCGTGGCGGCGAACGGCATCCCGGCCGAGGAGCTCAAACCCCCGCCGAGCGCCGCCTGGGTGCTGCAGAGCGACCGCGGCATCACCTACGGCGACACCGTACCGGCCGGCTCCCGTCTCGCCGCCGGCGGATGGTGGGCGCCCGACTATCAGGGCCCGCCGCTGGTCTCATTCGAGCAGAAGATCGCCGACGGGCTCGGCCTCAAGCTCGGCGATCCGGTCACCGTCAACGTGCTCGGCCGCAACATCACGGCGCACATCGCCAACCTGCGCACCCTCGACTGGCAGAGCCTCGGCATCAACTTCGTCATGGTCTTTTCGCCCAATACCTTCCGCGGCGCGCCGCACACCCACATCGCGACGCTCTCGTTCCCGGGCGGCGGCACGCCCGAGGAGGAAACCGCGCTCATCAAAGCCACAGCCGAAGCGTTTCCATCGGTCACCGCGGTGCGCGTGCGCGACGCGATCGATGCGTTCGCCGGCATCGTGACCAACCTGGTGCTGGCGATCCGCGGCGCGAGCGCACTCACGCTTTTGGTCGCCGTGCTGGTACTCGGCGGCGCGCTCGCGGCCGGACACCGCCACCGGGTCTATGACGCGGTGGTGCTGCGGACCGTAGGCGCGACCCGCAGCCGGCTCATTCTCGCCTATAGCCTGGAATACCTGCTGATCGGGCTTGCAACCGCACTGTTCGGCGTCGCTGCCGGATCGCTGGCGGGCGCCATGGTCATCACCCAGGTCATGAACCTGCCGTTCGTCTGGCTGCCCGGGCCGGCCGCAGCTGCCGCGCTCGGCGCGGTCACGGCGACCGTCGTGCTCGGGCTCATCGGAACTTTCACGGTGCTCGGCCAGAAGCCCGCGCCGGTGCTGCGCAGCCTCTAATCGGGAGCAAACAGGCCTGCGCATTTTGTCACATTGCGGTTTGGCGGCGTTGTCAGAGTGCCCGAACGGCGCGGGAAACGCCCGTTTCCGGGGCATTAAGAAAACCCACCGGTGGATCTGGCGCGGGAACCCGTCCCGCACTAGATTCTGCGCATCTGGCACGCGCCGGTCTTCCGGCGGCGCCTGTCCATCCGGCCAGCTGCCGGCTCAAAGAGAGGGAACTTCCATGTCGGATTACGACCGCAACTACGCCCTGCGCGGCGGCGTCGGTACGGACCGTGCGGTGGTCATCGATGAAGGCCTGCGGGCCTACATGATCCGCGTTTACAACTACATGGCCATCGGCGTTGCGCTCACCGGCCTCGCGGCGTGGGTGACGTTTTCGATGGCGGTGACGACGAGCGATGCCGGCGCCATCGTCGGCCTGACCTCGTTCGGCCGGCTGATCTTCAGCCTGCCGGGCCAGCTCGTCCTGTTCTTCGGCACCCTTGGCCTGGTCTTCCTGATCAGCGCGCGGATCAACTCGCTCAATCCTTCGACCGCGTTCACGCTGTTCATGGTCTACGCGGCGCTGCTCGGCGTGATGCTGTCGACGATGCTCCTCGTCTACACCCACACGTCGATCGCGCGGGTGTTCTTCATCTCGGCGGCCTCGTTCGGTGCGCTCAGCCTCTACGGCTACACCACCAAGCGCAACCTGTCGGGAATGGGAGCATTCCTGAGCATGGGCCTGATCGGGCTGATCCTGGCCATCGTGGTCAACATCGTGCTCAAGGCCTTTGGCGTCGCCACCGGGCCGTTCGACTTCATCATCTCCTGCATCGGCGTGCTGATCTTCGCGGGCTTCACCGCCTACGACACGCAGAGCATCAAGGAGATGTATGATCCGATGGAGGACGGCACCGTCACCGGCCGCAAGGCGGTGATGGGCGCGCTGAAGCTCTACCTCGACCTGCTCAACCTGTTCGTATTCCTGATGCAGCTTCTCGGCGACCGCCGTTAAGACAGCAGCATCGCTCTGGTTCGCGGCGCCCCGGCCTCGTGCCGGGGCGCCGTCGTTTTGGATATCGTCATTGCCGGGCTTGACCCGGCAATCCATCATCCATGAAACATCTCTTGCGCAAGATGATGGATGCGCGGGTCAAGCCCGCGCATGACAATCGAGAATGACCCCTATTTCCATTCGGCCGGCGCTCACGCGCGACCTCCCGGCGATCACCGCCATCTATGCCGAAGCGGTCCGCCACGGCACCGCGTCGTTCGAGCTCGAGCCGCCGGACCAAGCGGAAATGACCCGCCGCTACGAGGCACTGCGCGCCGGCGGGCATCCCTATCTGGTGGCCGAACTCGGCGTCAAAGTCGTCGGCTACGCCTATGCGGGCCCCTATCGGGCGCGGCCGGCCTACCGCTTCACCGTCGAGGACTCGATCTACCTCGCTCCGGAGGCGCAGCGGCGCGGCATCGGGCGCGCGCTGCTCGATCGGCTGATCGTCGAGTGCGAGGCGCGCGGCTACCGCCAGATGATCGCAATCATCGGGGATTCGGCGCAGACGCCGTCGATCGCGCTGCACGCGGCCGCCGGCTTCCGCATGGTCGGCACATTCGAGGCGGTGGGATTCAAATTCGGCCGCTGGCTCGACAGCGTGCTGATGCAACGCCCGCTCGGCAAAGGCGCGACCCGCGCGCCTGAACACTAGCCCGCCACCACACTGAACGACGAGCGGTCGAGCGCGCGCAGCACGCGCTCGAGCTCGTGGCCACGCCGCACGATCAGTCCGGTGGCCGAGATCAGGCTGTAGGCGCCCTGGCGCCGCGCCAGTCGCGGGCTCTTCTCGATGCGGTAGATCGGAACCTCGGAGCTGCGGCGGAAGACGGAGAAGACGGCGCGGTCCTTGAGGAAGTCGATCGCGTAGTCGCGCCACTCGCCGGCGGCAACCTTGCGCCCATAGAGGCCGAGCAGGCGATTGAGCTCACGCCGGTCGAAGGTCACTCGGTTGGCGGGGGCGAGAGATGCATGGCTCTCGCCCCCATGAAACTGGCTTGGTTCGGTATCGCCTGGACCGAGGGTCATCGGCGCCTCCTTTTGTCATGTACCTTGTCACGCTCGTTGTCATGCACCTGTCACGCCCGATGATCGCGCCATCCGCGGACGTCGGCAAGGGGCCGTTTGCCACGCATGTCGGGGCCCCCGACGGCGCGAACCAAGCCCGCGCTTCGATCTGCGTTCGTCGTCAAAGACATGCGCCGTTTGCAACTGCGCGCGCTCCGGCATTGGCAACGGACCGCGGTGGCGCGCGACATTTGGCGCCCGACCGAGCTCCACCTCGCAGCCAAACGTCGGTGCAAATTCACAGTTTCGTTGGCGGGGTAACGCCTTCGTTAAAGGAATCATAATAACGCCCAATTTCGGTCAAGTGGGGGTCAACGTACCCTGCGAAACAAAAGACTGTTGCCTCAGGGCCCGGTCTGCTTTCGAGCACCGGATTCCTCAGCCCCCCAGCCCCCCGGGCTTGGAACAGGTCGGGCCCAACTCGTTCCGCGTTTTGTTCAATCCCCAAATCTCCAGGGCCGGCGCAAGCCGGCCCTTTTTTGTGCGCCAGTGCGATACCTGGTGCAGCGATGACAAGGCCCGTGCTCCCGATTGTCCAGACGCGCCAGGCAGAATAGGTTTGCGCGACGGCTTACGATCGTCTCACACACTTGGCGCAGGAGCGCACATGGCCCGCGATTTCGAAGACCACTGCTGGAAGGACGTCATCGACCAGGACACCTTGCAGATCTACCAAGCCTATCGCCGCAAGACCTATGTCGGCGAGCGCCCGGCGGTGCTGGCGATCGACCTCTACAACAAGGCCTATCTGGGCGGGAACCGGCCGGTCAAAGACATCGACCGCGAGTTCTCGGGCACCTGCGGCGAGAACGCCTGGGCCGCCATGGCGCCGACCCAGAACCTGTTCGCGGCCGCGCGCCGCGCCGGGGTGCCGGTGATCTACACCACCCGCCATGTCGACACCGGCGGCGTGCAATCGACCAACCGCAATCTCAAGCGCATGGCCGAGGACATCTACGACATCAAGGCCGAGCTTGCGCCGCAGGCGGGCGAGCTCGTGATCTACAAGGAGCGCGCCTCCGCGTTCTTCGGCACGCCGCTCGTCGCCCATCTGCAGATGAAGAAGATCGACAGCCTGATCATCTGCGGCGAAAGCACGTCGGGCTGCGTGCGCGCCTCGACCGTCGACGCCTATTCCTACGGCTTCCACAACACGGTGGTCGAGGAGTGCACCTACGACCGCGCGATGATCAACCACAAGATCAATCTATTCGACCTGCACCACAAATACGCGGACGTCATGCACATCGAGGAAGTGCTCGCCCATCTCGACGGCCTCGCCGAGCTCCGCAAGGTCGCGTGAGTCATTTTCTCCGCTACTCGGGTGTTTCAGCAAGTTTGCTGCGCGCGCCACAGCCCACCCTCCCCTGGAGGGGGAGGGTCGACCGCCGGAGCGGAGCGCAGCGAAGCGAGGCGGTCGGGGTGGGGTGAAATCGAGAGTGACGCTTCGCGTTCACCCCACCCCGCTCGCTTCGCTCGCGACCCTCCCCCTCCAGGGGAGGGTGACTCGCTGCACCGCCGCCGCTTGTTTGCAGCGATGGATTTGCTGCTTGAAGCTGAATATCGTCGAGATGGATTGCGCTAAGTCGAGACCTGCTGCGCCGCTACCGCAGCGACGCCATGGCGGCACCGAGCACCAGGCCCGGCCGCTCGGCGGTGCCGTTCTGCACCAGCACTGCGGCGTTGCTGACGCCCTCGCCCTCGATCTTCTCGACCGGCACCGTCCAGGTCTTGCCGTTCGACGGATCGAGCTTAAGCCAGCTGCGCGCCACGTTGTGATATGTGATCGTCTTGCCCTTGTTCTCGCCGCGCTTGATCGCGACCGTCACCGCTTTGGCCAGGCCCAGGACCCATACTTCGGCCGGCTGCTCGCTGCGCTCGGGCAGCGCTACCGTCAGGCGCCCGCCGCCGACCGACAGCGTCACCGGCACGGACAGCGCCGCCGGGTTCTGCCGGCTCTTCGCGATCACGTGCTCGATCGCGGCCTTGTCGCTGCCGATCACATGGAAGGCGCCGTTGACCACGACCTGCGGGGTATAGACCTCGCGATCGCCGCGCACCTTCGAATAGCCCCGCTGCCGCGCCGTGTGGCGTGGGTCGGCGAGCGTGTCCTTCCAGCCGAGGTAATCCCAGATGTCGATCGGCAGGCTGATCGAGACCAGCGAGGGATCGGCCGCGAGCTCGCCGATGAGCTTGTCGGCCGCCGGGCAGGACGAGCAGCCCTGGCTGGTGAAAAGTTCGATGACCGCGCGGGTCTGGGCATGTGCGATAGACAAGGTCGCCGCCGAGGCGCAGACGACAACCACCGCATACGCGAGGCTACGACGAACCATCTCGGTCTCCACGCCCCTCCAGAGGCCCCCGCTCGACCCCAAGCACCATGATTCTTAAGCGTCCCGGCGATCACCCGCCACTCACTTCAAGGTGAGGCCTTACGCCGCCACCAGTTGCCGCAGCACGTAGTGCAGGATCCCGCCGTGCTTGAAGTAGTCGAGCTCGTCCACGGTATCGATCCGGCAGATCAACGGAACCCGCTTGAGCCCGCCGTCGGCCGCGACGATCTCGGCGATCATGCGCTGGCGCGGCTTGATCTCGCCGTGGAGCCCGCGGATGGTCACCTGCTCGTCTCCCCTGAGGCCGAGCGATTGCCAAGACGTGCCTTCCTCGAAACAGAGCGGCAACACGCCCATACCGATCAGGTTGGAGCGGTGGATGCGCTCGAACGACTGGCAGATCACCGCCCGCACGCCTTGCAGGTTGACGCCCTTGGCGGCCCAGTCGCGCGATGAGCCCGAGCCGTATTCCTTGCCGGCGAATACCACCAGCGGAACCTTTTCGGCCTTGTAGCGCATGGCGGCATCGTAGATCGACAGGCGCTGGCGCGACGGATAGTGGATGGTCACGCCGCCTTCGACGCCCGGCACCATCTGGTTCTTGAGCCGGATGTTGGCGAATGTGCCGCGCATCATCACTTCGTGATTGCCGCGCCGGGTGCCGTACTGGTTGAAGTCGGTGGGCTTGACCTTGTGGTCGGTGAGATACTTGCCGGCCGGCGAGTCGAGCTTGATCGATCCCGCCGGCGAGATGTGGTCGGTGGTGATCGAGTCGAGCAACAGCGCCAGCACGCGGGCGTCGACGATGTCGCTGAGCGGCGCCGGATGGCGGCCCATGCCGGCGAAATAGGGCGGGTTCTGCACGTAGGTCGACTTCTTGTCCCACGCGTAGGTCAGGCCGCCCTTCACGCTGATCTTGCGCCAGAGCGACTCGCCCTTGAACACGTCGGCATATTTCCTCGCGAAGATCTGCTTGTTGATGGTCTTGCGCACCAGCGAATTGATCTCGCGCGAGGTCGGCCAGATGTCGCGCAGGAAGACCTTCTTGCCCTTCTTGTCGAGGCCGAGCGGCTGCTTGACCAGGTCGGAATACATGGACCCCGCGAGCGCATAGGCCACCACCAGCGGCGGCGACGCGAGATAGTTGGCGCGCACGTCGGCGTTGATGCGGCCTTCGAAGTTGCGGTTGCCCGAGAGCACCGCCGCCGCCACGATGTCCTTGTCGTTGATGGTCTTGGAGATCTCCGGAGCCAGTGGTCCGGAATTGCCGATGCAGGTGGTGCAGCCGAAGCCGACCAGGTTGTAGCCGAGCTTGTCGAGGTCCTTCTGCAGGCCCGACTTGTCGAGATATTCGGCGACGACCTGCGAGCCCGGCGCGAGCGACGTCTTCACCCACGGTTTGACGGTCAGACCCTTGGCCAGGGCTTTGCGCGCGAGAAGACCCGCCCCCATCATGACGCTCGGGTTCGAGGTGTTGGTGCAGGACGTGATCGCGGCGATCACCACGTCGCCGTGGCCGAGGTCATGCGGGCGGCCCTCGACCGGGAAGCGTTTGGACGGTCCGGCCTTCGAGAAGTCCTTGTCGAGCGGGGCGGTCGCGATCGACGGGTGCAATTCGAAAACGTCCTTGCCGCCGCCGTCGCCGCCCTTGTTGAACTCCTTCACCATCGAGGCCGCGAAGCCGGACTTGACGTCCTTGAGCGCGATGCGGTCCTGCGGGCGCTTGGGACCGGCGAGCGAAGGCTCCACGCTCGCGAGCTCGAGCTTGAGCACGTCGGTGAACACCGGGTCGGGCGTCGCCTTGGTGCGGTACATGCCCTGCGCCTTGGCGTAGGCGGCAACCAGCGCGATGCGCTCGGCGCTGCGGCCGGTATCGCGCAGATATTTCAGCGTGTCATCGTCGACCGGGAAGAAGCCGCAGGTCGCGCCGTATTCGGGCGACATATTGCCGATCGTGGCGCGGTCCGCGATCGTCAGGTTGGCGAGGCCGGGCCCGAAGAACTCGACGAACTTGCCGACCACGCCGCGCTTGCGCAGCATCTGGGTGACCGTGAGCACCAGGTCGGTCGCGGTCACGCCTTCCTTGAGCTTGCCGTTGAGCTTCACGCCGATCACTTCCGGCAGCAGCATCGAGTAGGGCTGCCCGAGCATCGCGGCTTCCGCCTCGATGCCGCCGACGCCCCAGCCGAGCACCGCGAGACCATTGACCATCGTGGTGTGCGAGTCGGTGCCGACCAGCGTGTCCGGATAGGCGAGCTCCATGACCGCCGGCTTGCCGTCGAGCTTGACCTTGTCCTTGCGGCTCCACACTGTCTGCGACAGATATTCGAGATTGACCTGGTGGCAGATGCCGGTGCCGGGCGGCACCACGCGGAAATTGTCGAACGACTTCTGCGACCATTTGAGGAACTGATAGCGTTCCTGGTTCTGGCGGTATTCCTCTTCGACGTTCTTCTTGAACGCGCCGGCTTCGCCGAAGAAGTTGACCGCGACCGAATGGTCGATCACGAGATCGACCGGCACCAGCGGATTGATCTTCTTCGGATCGCCGCCGAGCGCCACCATTGCATCGCGCATGGCGGCGAGGTCGACCACCGCCGGCACGCCAGTGAAGTCCTGCATCAGCACGCGCGCCGGCCGGAAGGCGATCTCGCGCTCCGAGGTCTTGGTCTTGAGCCATTGCGCGACCGCCTGCAGATCCTCTTTGGTGACGCTGCGGCCGTCCTCGTGACGGAGCAAATTTTCGAGCAGCACCTTCATGGAGAATGGCAGGCGCGAAATGCCCTTCAGTCCGTTCTTCTCCGCTGCGGCGAGGCTGTAGAACGCGTAGGTCTTGCTGCCGACTTTGAGGGGCTTGCAGCACCGGAAGCTGTCGAGCGAGGTCATGGTCGTGTCGTCCCATCCGAACCGGAGGGCGCGCCATTACGGTAAATTACTACCGGGCTCGCCCCAATGCCGCCGGCCGCGACATCCGCGCGGGTTGATGAGGATTTTGCGCGGATCAAGGGGGCTTATAGGGTCTTTTCCGGCGCGGTTCCAGATAATCGACACTCGTCAACAAGGTCGGTAGGAAATAGCCGGTTTCCGGGCTCAGCCGGGCCACCGGTCGGGGCCTCCGGCCGGCCGGATCCGGGTCCGCCCGGGAGCCTTAAGGAAGGGGCTTGGACCTGATGCGGCTGACGGCGTCCGATCTCGCCTGCATTCGGGGCGGCCGGCAGGTCTTTTCGAGCCTCACCTTTGCGGTCGGGGCCGGCGAGGCCCTCCTCGTCACCGGGCCCAATGGGGCCGGTAAATCCTCGCTTTTGCGCCTGATCGCCGGCCTGGTGCGGCCAACTGCCGGGCAGCTGTCCCTTGACGGCGGCGACCCCGACCTGACCATCGCCGAGCAGGTCCACTACCTCGGGCACCAGGACGCCCTGAAACCGGCGCTGACCGTGACTGAAAACCTCGCGTTCTGGATGCAATTCCTGGGCGGCAGCCCGGCCGGCGCCGAGCCGGCGCTGGCGGCCGTCGGGCTCGGCGGCATCGCAACCCTGCCAGCCGCCTATCTCTCGGCCGGCCAGCGGCGGCGCCTGTCGATTGCACGTGTCATTTCCGTAAAAAGGCCGCTCTGGCTGCTCGATGAGCCGACCTCCGCCCTCGACACCGGCGCCCAGGCCATGCTGGCCACGCTCATGGCGGACCACCTCGCCGATGGAGGGCTGATTGTCGCAGCCACCCACGGCCCGATCGGCCTCGACCGCACCACCGAGCTGAAATTGGGCGACATGCGATGATGGTCAGAACGGCAAAGGTTCGGCCGGCATCGTTCCCTCAGGGAGGGGGGTAACGGCAAGCACCGAATTTGCGGCCACCCCTCTCCCCAGCCCTCCCCCACAAGGGGGGAGGGAGCCGACCGAGTCCGTAGCGACCGTCTTGCCCTCCATCACACGCGCAAGAGGAGCGCGCCATGACCGCGCTCTCAGCCCTGCTCACCCGCGACCTGCGGCTCGCCGTGCGCATCGGCGGCGGCGCGCTCATCGGCGTGCTGTTCTTCCTGATCGTGGTCGTGCTGATGCCCTTCGCCATCGGCCCCGACCTCGCGCTGCTCGCCCGCATCGGGCCCGCGATCCTCTGGCTCGGGGCGCTCCTGGCGAGCCTGCTGGCGCTCGACCGGCTGATCGGCGCCGACCACGAGGACGGCTCGCTCGACCTCATCCTCACGGCGCGCGCGCCGCTTGAGTTCGCGCTCGCCGCCAAGGCGGCCGCGCATTGGCTCACCACCGGCCTGCCGCTCACCATCGCGGCGCCGATCCTCGGCTTCCTGCTCAACCTCGACCCGATCGCGAGCGGCGCGGTCGCCCTGACGCTCCTCGCCGGCACGCCTGCGCTCACGTTCATCGGGCTGATCGGCGCCGCGCTCACGGTGGCGCTGCGGCGCGGCGGGCTGCTGCTCGCGGTGCTGATCCTGCCGCTGACCATCCCGGTGCTGATCTTCGGCGTGGCGGCCTCGAACGCCGCCGTGGTCGGGCCGGTCCCGTTCGGCACGCCGTTCACGATCCTGTGTGCGCTGACGCTGATGAGCATGGTGATCGGCCCATTCGCCGCCGCCGCCGCGCTGCGGCACGGGCTCGAATGAAACCTAGTGCCCCGAACCCGAAGTTCGCGCGCCAGTGCCGCGAGTCCGATTGCGAACTTCGGGTTCAAAAGGGGCACTAGAATCATAGAGTTGCTAGTGGCCCTCGATTCCGAAGTTCGCATGAGAGTGTGCCGCGAGTGCTGGCGAACTTCGGAATCGGGCCACTAGTGGCATAACCGGTATCGGAAGCGCATTGCGCGAGCGCTGTCGCGTTTCTAATGTAAGTCCGATGCCGCTGATCGACCTTGCCAATCCGTCCCGCTTCCTGCGCCTGTCCGGGCGCCTGTTGCCGTGGCTTGCCGCCGCGACGCTTGTCGCCTTCGCCTACGGCATCAGCCAGATCATCGAGTCGCCGGACGATTACCAGCAGGGCGCCGCCGCCAAGATCATGTTCATCCACGTGCCGTCGGCGTGGCTGTCGATGTTCATCTGGGGAACCATGAGCATCGCGGCGCTCGGCACGCTGGTGTGGCGCCATCCGCTCGCCGACGTCGCCGCCAAGGCCGCCGCCCCGATCGGCGCCGCCTTCACGGCCCAGTGCCTCATCACCGGCATGCTGTGGGGCCGGCCGATGTGGGGCACCTACTGGGTTTGGGACGGGCGGCTCACCTCGGTGCTGGTGCTGTTCCTGATGTATCTCGGCGTGCTGGCGCTCTGGCGCACGATCGAGGAGCCGGCGCGCGCCGCCCGCGCGGTCGCGATCCTCACCCTGGTCGGCGCCATCAACCTGCCGATCATCAAGTTCTCGGTCGACTGGTGGTCGACGCTGCACCAGCCGGCCTCGGTGCTCCGCCTGGGCGGGCCGACCATCCACCCGTCGATCCTGATCCCGCTGCTGGTGATGGCGCTCGCGTTCTTACTCTTGTTCTTCACGCTCCATCTCGCCGCCATGCGCAACGAGATCATGCGCCGGCGGGTGCGCACCCTGATGATGATGCAGGCGGACGCGGCCGCAAGATGAGCTTGGGTCCGAACGCGGCATTCATCATCGGCGCCTATTCGGCCGCGCTCCTGATTGTCGCCGCATTGATCGCGTGGGTTATCGTCGACCACCGGCGCCAGCGGCAGATGCTGGCCGATCTCGAGGCGCGCGGGATCACGCGCCGGTCGGAACGGACCAGCGAGCGACAGGCGTAACAACAGCGATGACCGTAACCGCGAACGATAACGCCCCGAACGGCCGCCGGCGCGGCCTGCTGGTGTTCATTCCGCTCGCCGTGTTCCTGGGTCTGGCTGCGCTGTTCCTGATCCGGCTCGGCGCCGGCGACATCTCGCGCATTCCCTCGGTGCTGATCGGACGCCCGGCGCCGGTCACCGTGCTCCCGGGCGTGGCCGAACCAGAAGGACGCCAGCGACGACGCCAAGCGCTTCCTCGCCCGCTATGGCAATCCGTTTGCCGCCATCGGCGCCGACCGCAACGGCCGCGCCTCGATCGAGTGGGGCGTCTACGGCGTGCCCGAGACCTTCCTGGTCGGGCGCGACGGCGTGATCCTGTACAAGCTGATCGGCGAGATCACCGCCACCAATCTCGAAGCGGTGCTCAAGCCGAACATCGAGAAGGCGCTGGCGGCGCCGCCAGCTTCGTAGGGTGGGCAAAGGCGCCGGCCAACCGCACCGAATTCCCAACCTGCACAGCACAGCGCCGTGCCCACGCGGGCGGCGGGCGGCCTCGCAAAGCGACGCGTGGGCACGGCGCTGCATGGTTCTCTTGGAGAGACTGCGGCCTCGGTCCGCGCCTTTGCCCACCCTACACCATGCTCACAAGAGCGAGGTCACTCCTTCGCCTCCGCCGGCTCCTGCACGGCGTACTTCGTGAGCAGCGGATACTGCGCCGCCGCGAAGAGGAACGTCAGCGGCACCACGCCGAACACCTTGAAGCTGACCCAGACGTCGGTCGTCTGCGTGCGCGCGACCACCTCGTTGAGCACCGCGAGCACCAGGAAGAACAGCGCCCAGCGCACCGTCAGCTTGCGCCAGCCCTCGTTGGTGAGGTTGAAGACCGAATCGAACACCATGCCGAGCAGCGGCTTGCCGAACGCGAGCCCGCCCAACAGCACGGCGGCGAACAGCACGTAGATGATGGTCGGCTTGAGCTTGATGAACTGCTCGTCCTGCAGGATCAGCGTCGCTCCGCCGAACACCACGACCACGATCGCAGTGACGACCGGCATCACCGGCAGATGCCGGGTCTTGGCGTAGCCGATCGCGAGCGCGATCAGCACCGCCGGGATGAACACCGCGGTCGCCGTATAGATGCCGGCATGCGGACCGTTCAGCAGATCGGCCGGGAGCAACGGCGCCAGCAGCGGCGCGAACACCGCCGGCCGCGTATTGGCGAAGAAGAACAGCAGCAGCGGCCCGAGATCGAGCGCGAGCTTGAGCCCGGGATGCAGCTTCGGCTTGGTGGCGGGGGTTTCAGTCATCGGCGGTGTGTTTAGCTCGGATACTCTTGTTTGTCATTCCGGGGCCCGAGCGAAGCTCGGGAGCCCGGAATCCATACTGCAAAGGCTGGACCATGGATTCCGGGCTCGCGCCTTCGGCGCGCCCCGGAATGACACGCCTCAACCGTCCATCCCGGCGATCGCCCGGGCGAAATCCCTGGCCGCGAACGGCGCCAGATCGTCGACGCCTTCGCCCACGCCGATGAAGTGCACCGGCAGGCGGTATTTCGCCGCGATCGCGACCAGGATACCGCCGCGCGCGGTGCCGTCGAGCTTGGTCATGGCGAGCCCGGTCACGCCCGCGGTCTTGAGGAAGGCATCGACCTGCGACAGCGCGTTTTGCCCCACGGTCGCATCGAGCACGAGCAGCACCGCGTGCGGCGCCGCGGCGTCGACCTTCTTCATCACCCGCACGATCTTCTCGAGCTCGCCCATCAGCTCGGCCTTGTTCTGCAGCCGGCCGGCGGTGTCGACCAGCAGCACGTCCGTGCCCTGCCCGCGCGCTGCTTCGATCGCGTCGAACGCAAGCCCGGCTGCATCGGCGCCCGGCTCGCGCGCGATCACCGGCGCGCCGGTGCGCGCGCCCCAGATCTTGAGCTGGTCGATGGCGGCCGCCCGGAACGTGTCGCCGGCCGCGATCATCACGGACTTGCCTTCGGCGCGGAATTTCGACGCGAGCTTGCCGATGGTGGTGGTCTTGCCCGAGCCGTTGACGCCGACCACGAGGATCACGAACGGCTTGGCGCCCGCCGCCACCAGCGGCTTCGCCACCGGCGCCAGCACCTTCTCGACCTCGGCGGCGAGCACCTGCGTCACCTCGGCGAGATTCTTGTAGCGCCCCTCGCCCAGCGTGGTCGCCATCGCCGTCGCGACGTCGACCCCGAGATCGGCGCGGATTAGCGTCTCCTCGATCTCCACGATCCGCTCGGGCGACAGCGGCCCGCGCATCACCAGATCGGAGATCGACGACCCGATGGAACCCGAGGTGCGCTTGAGCCCGCCGGCGAGCCGCTGCCACCAGGATTTCGTGCCGCCTTGAGTGCTGTCATTCATGGTGCGGGCCGTGATAGCGGTTTCGCCGATGGACGCAAAGCTCACCCCCGAAGAGATGGTGGCGCGCCTGCTCTATCGCGATGGGCTGATGCTGGTAATCGACAAGCCCGCCGGCATCGCGGTCCATCGCGGCCCCAAGTGGAGCAAAGAGGGCGGCGAAAGCCTCGAAGACCATTTCGGCGCGCTGCGCTTCGGGCTGCCGCGCGCGCCCGCGCTGGCGCACCGGCTCGACCGCGAGACCTCAGGCTGCCTGGTGCTCGGCCGCCACCGCAAGGCGCTGGCCACGCTCGGCCGCCTGTTCAAGACCGGCGCGGTTGGCAAGACCTATTGGGCGATCGTCGAGGGCGGGCCCGCGCAGGACGAAGGCCGCATCGAGCTTGCCCTCGGCCGCCGCGACGAGAGCCGCGGCTGGTGGATGAAGCCCGATCCGGCGGGCCAGCCCGCCGTCACCACGTGGAGGGTCTTGGGCCGCGCCCAATTCGCCTCCGCGTCTTCCGAACAGGAGTGTGGCGACGCTCGCGCCGCGGGCGTCCCCTCCCCCGCTTGCGGGGTGGGGTTAGGGAAGGGGCAGGCACGCAACGATCCCTCCATTCACCCCCTCCCCACCCCTCCCCCGCAAGCGGGGGAGGGAGCGCACCCGTCGCGCGGTGAGGGACTCGACTCATCGAGCGATCAAGTTGGTGCTACTCGCTCGATCACCTGGCTCGCGCTCGAGCCGCTCACCGGCCGCACGCATCAACTGCGCGTGCACTGCGCGGCCCAGGGCTGGCCGATCGTCGGCGACACCATCTACGGCACCTCGCCGCGCACCGGCGGCCCGCCGCTGCATCTGCATTCGCGCGAGATCGTGCTGCCGCTCTACAAGAACCGCGAGCCGATCCGCGTGCTGGCGCCGGTGCCGCTCGCCATGCAGGACCGGCTCTACGCCTGCGGCTGGCAGGGCGAGGTGTTCACCCTGATCGATTGATGCCGCCTGGAACCTCAGCGCGTCCGCCCGCCGCGTTGCGTCGCCGTCAAGCCGCCCAGATGTTTGTCGTTGCTACGGCTGGGTTGCTTCCCATGAGGTTCCCCTTGCCGCGTTGGATCGTCATCGCCCTCGCCGTAGCGACCATGGCGATCGCCGCCGCCGTCACGATCTGGCTGCTGCCCGGACCGCCGGAGCTGCTCAGCTTTTGCAGCGCGCGCCAGCAATGCGGCTACATCGACACCGACGGGCAGGTCGTGATCGCGCCGCGCCACGAAGCCGCCGGCGACTGGGTGCGCGATGCCGGACGCGTGTGGAGCGGCGGCCAGGTCGGATCGATCGATCGCGGCGGCAATATCATCACGCCGCCGCAATACGCCTCGTTCGCCATCAACGCCGGCGGCAGCTACAGCGTGCCGGTCGGCAGCAAGCGCCGCCTCACCGATCATGCCCTGCGGCCGCTCAATCCCGAGCTGTGGGACGACTTCAAGGGCATCAAGATCAACCGCCGCCTGCGCGTCGAGCCGGACTACATCGCGGCCGAGCGCGACGGGCTGTTCGCGCTGCTCGACGGCACCGGCCGCATGATCGTGTCGCCGCGCTATCAGGACATCGGCTGGCGCGCGCATCAGTTTCCGCTGCTGGTCAAGGAGCGCGGCCGCTTCGCCCACATCAGCGAGAGCGGAGCGCCGATCAGCGCCGAACGCTGGAGCGACGCCGGCATGTTCTACAGCAACCTCGCCTACGTCATGCATGGCGGAAAATGCGGATACATCGGCACCAACGGCGCCGTCGCAATCCCGCTCGCGTTCGACGAGTGCGCCAACTTCTGGAGCGCGGACGCCGCCATCGTGCGGCGCGGCGAGGTTTACACGCTGATCGATCGCAGCGGAAAAATTCTCAAGGATGGCCTGGAAGAGATCGCGGTCCCGGCGGAAGACGACAACCCGATCGCGGTGCGCGTGCGCGGCAAATGGGGCGCGCTCGACCGCAAGGGCGACTTCCGCATCCCGCCCACGTTCGACGCGCTCGAGCCGCTTGACATTTTCGGCGACCTGCTGCCGGTCGTGCCGGTCGGACGCACCACCATCGCGTATCGCGCCAAGCGCGACGGCAAGGTCGGGCTGCTGGGGCTCGACGGCGCCTGGGTCCTGCAGCCGGCCTACGACGAGATCGACACCGACTACAACGGCGACGGCAAGCTCGCGAGCTTCCGCGACGGCGAGAAATGGGGCTTCGTCGACCTCGAGACCCGCAAGGCCACGCCCGCAAGCTGGGATCAGGTCAACGCCAAGCACCGCGCCGACCTCATCCCGGTGCGAATCGGCCCGCACTGGGGCTATGTCGACCGCGACGGCAACACCGTGATCCCCCCGCGCTACGACGAGGTGCGCGAATTCGTCGGCGACTGGGCCGGCGTCGCGATCGGCGAGCGCTGGGGCTTCATCGACAGCCGCGGCGGCCAGATCACGCCGCTGGTGTTCCGCAACGTCAACGAATATTCCGCCGAACGCGCGCGCGTCATCCTGTTCGAATCGCGCGGCTGGCTCACCCGCCAGGGCCGCCTGCTGGGCATCTCTGACGATGACCTCCGGCGCGCCGGGCTGAAGAACTGATCCGCCTCAGTAGATCGTCGCCTTCAGCCGCTCGGGCGCGGTGCGGTCGTGCTCGGGGCCGCCGAGCGTGCCGCCGGTGAGGTCGGCGAGGATCGTGCCGGCGCTCGGCAGGCTCTTGCGTTCGACATGGCGCGTGGCGTCCCACAGCTTCGAGCGCACGATCGCCTTGGCGCACTGGTAGAACACCGTATCGACCGCGACGATCAGCACTGAGCGCGGCGCCTTGCCGTCCACCAGGAAGCCCTGCGTCAGCGCCGGATCGGTCGAAATCGCGGCCCGGCCGGTCACCCGGATGGTCTCGCCGCAGCCCGGGATCAGAAACAGCAGCGCGACGCGCGGGTCGGTGAGAATGTTGCGCAGTGTATCGATGCGATTGTTGCCGCGCCGGTCGGGAACGAGCAGCGTCTTCTCGTCCGCGACGCGCACGAAACCGGGCGCATCGCCGCGCGGCGAACAGTCGAGGCCGACCTCGCCGGCCGACGCCAGCGCGAAGAACGGCGCCGCCTCGATGAAGGCGCGGTAGTGCGCGGTGATGCGGTCGGTCTCCTTGGCGATCGCCGGCCCGTGCGGCGCGCCGTAGATCTTCTCCAGCGCCTCGATCGAGGTGACGAGGTGGCCTTGCTCATCCATTCGCGGCTCCCGATAGGTTTCAAAACCATTATAGCAGCTGCCGACACAACAGGCACTGAATTAGGCCACGCCTCGCTTCTTCGGGAGCACTACGCGTCGTCGTCGCGATCTTGCGCACCATGAAATACCGCAATGACTGCAACTTCCTGTGCAGTCTCGTCGATTTCGTACACGATGACGTAAGGCAAGCCGACGACGGCCCACTCGTAGGTCCCGCGCGCGCGGCCGGCATGTCCCATGAAGGCAGCGATCCCAGACGATCGGCAGCATAACGAATACGAGCGACAACTTCTGTTGCCGCCCGCGGACCATGCTTCTCAATGTATTCGTGAATGTTTTCGATATCGAGTTGGGCTCGCCGTCGATAGCGAACCCTCATAGACCGCACTTCTTCCAGAGCGCTGCCATTTCCTCATCGGTCGCGTAGCGCTCGCGGCCCGCAGTAAAGTCTGCGCGGCGGCGCTCGATCTCCGCCACCTGTTCGTCGGTAAGGCGATAAGGGCTCGCGTCCTGCGCCTCCATCGCGCTCAACATCCGCGCCGCCTCTTCCTGCCGGTTCGGCGGCCAGGTCAGCACGCGATCGAGAATTTCTTTGACCTGATCTTTCGTCATGATGCGAATATTGCACTTTCGCTTTCAGATGCACGGCTGCCGCTCGAATAGTTCTGCACCCCGAATAGTCGCCGCCCGTCGTGCCCCGCCATGGTGAGATCGAGAATGATGCCCGGCTCGGCCGCTGCCGCGAGTCGCACCGGCGTGAAGTGCTCGGTCCGGCCGATATCGCGCGACTCGACCAGCACACTTCGCTGCGCCCCGATCTCGCCGTCGAGATGACGCCCGAGCGCCGCCGCGCCCTTCTGGCGCAGCCGGGCGGCACGCTCCTTCACCACCGCGGGCGCCACCTGCGGCATGCGCACCGCCGGCGTGCCGGGCCGTGGCGAGAACGGAAACACATGCAGGTGCGCGAGCCCGCACTCGTCGACCAGATCGAGCGAGCGTTGGAACATCGCCTCGGTCTCGGTCGGGAACCCCGCAATGATGTCGCCGCCGAACACCACGTCCGGCCGCAGCCGCCGCACCTGGTCGCAGAACGCGATCGCGTCGGCGCGCGCATGCCGGCGCTTCATCCGCTTGAGGATCAGGTCGTCGCCGGCCTGCAGCGACAGGTGCAGGTGCGGCATCAGCCGCGCGTCGGAGCCGAACGCGTCAAGCAGATCGCGGTCGGCCTCGACCGAGTCGATCGAGGAGAGGCGGAGCCGAGGCAGCTCCGGAACATGCTTGAGGATCTGCCGCACCAGCGTGCCGAGCCGCGGCGCGCCCGGCAGGTTCCCCCCGTAGCTCGTGAGATCGACGCCGGTGAGCACCACCTCGCGGTAGCCGCGCTCTGTGAGTTTGCGCACCTGCGCCACCACCTCACCCATCGGCACCGAGCGCGAATTGCCGCGGCCGTACGGGATGATGCAGAACGTGCAGCGGTGGTCGCAGCCGTTCTGCACCTGCACCACCGCGCGCGCGCGGCCCTCGAAGCCGTCGATCAGATGCGGCGCGATCTCCTTGACCGCCATGATATCGTTGACAACGACCTTCTCCTCGGCCGCGATGCCGAACCCCCTCCCTAACCCTCCCCCGCTTGCGGGGGAGGGAAGGGAGAGGGCAAGCACGTCACGCGTCTGCGCCCAAACGTTCGCGCGCAGCTTCTCGTCGTTGCCGAGCACGCGATCGACCTCGGCCATGGCGGCAAACGTTGCGGCCTCGGTCTGCGCCGCGCAGCCGGTCACCACGATGCGAGCGTCGGGTCGCTCGCGCGCGACCTTGCGGATCGTCTGGCGCGCCTGCCGCACGGCTTCGGCGGTCACCGCGCAGGTATTGACCACCACGGTGTCGGCGAGCCCGGCGCCTTCCGCCGCGCGCCGGATCACTTCCGACTCGTAGGCGTTGAGCCGGCAGCCAAAGGTGACTACATCGACCGTCATCACGCGGCTCCAACCGCCGTGAACAGCTTGGGATCGAACCGGCCCTCGAATTCATACGCCACCGGCCCGGTCATCAGCACGTGGTCGTCGCGCTCGCGCCACTCGATCAAGAGATCGCCGCCCGGCAGCGTGACCGTGACCTTGCGGCTGGCGCGCCGCAGCCGCGCCGCCGCAACCGCGACCGCGCAGGCCGCCGAGCCGCAGGCCTGGGTGAGGCCGGCGCCGCGCTCCCAGGTGCGGATCACGATGTGCTCGCGCGACTGCACGTGGGCGAGCGAGATGTTGGCGCGCTCGGGAAACATCGGATGGTGCTCGAGCATCGGCCCGATCTTGCCGAGGTCGTAGGCGTTGACGTCGTCGACCCAGAACACCGCGTGCGGATTGCCCATGTTGACGGCCGAGGGCGAATGCAGGATCGGCTTGTCGATCGGCCCGATCTGCAGCTCGATCGCGCGGGTGTCGCGGAAATCCTCCGCCAGCGGAATCTCGTTCCAGGCGAAGCGCGGCTTGCCCATGTCCACGGTCGAGACCAGCGGCGCCTCGCCCTTCCAGCAATTGATGATGCCGGCCTTGGTCTCGCAGCTCAGCGCGCTCTTGCCGCTCTCCCGGAACAGCAGCTCGGCGACGCACCGCATGCCGTTACCACAGGCGCCCGACTCGGAACCGTCGTTGTTGTAGATGCGCACATAGGCATCGGTGCCGGGCGTGCGCGGCGCATGCAGCGTCATGAGCTGGTCGTAGGGCACGCCGGCGGCGGCGGCGCGCGCCTCGTCCGCGCCCACGGCGCCGCCTTCCCGGCGCATGTCGACCACCACGATCTCGTTGCCGAGGCCGTTCATCTTGACGAAAGCGTGACTGGCGAGCGCGCTCATGATGTGGCCCGAATGTGCTGCCTTATATGGGCAACGCCGGTTCCTTGGCCAGTGGCCGGCGCCCGGTGGTGACTGCATGCATTTCGGGCACGGCGGGGCCAACCGCCGCGTGCTATTGTCAGGCGTCAGGGATCAGTAATCAGTGATCAGAGGGCAAGATCGTGCCCGGTTGCTGACTTCTGAATACTGACCACTGATCCCTGGCATCAGGAGGTCTTCGATGATGGTCCTTCGTGTGCTGTTGCTCGCGCTCGTCGTCGCGGCCGCCGGCGTCCCGGGGCGCCTCGCCGCGCAGGGCACGGTGCCGACGCAGCCGATCGATCCGTTCGGCCTGGAGGTGACCTTGGTCGAGAAGCCGATCGTCTACGCGACCGGTACCGGCGAATGGGATACGGCCTATGAGACGCTGAAAGAGGCGTTCAAGACGCTCCAGGAGTATCTCGACAAGGCCGGCATCAAACCCGCCGGACCGGCGATGACGATCTACACCGCCATGGACGACGTGAGCTTCAACTTCCAGGCCGCGATCCCCCTCGCCGCCGCACCGAGCGCGTCGCCGCCCGGCACCATCGGCAGCAGCTCCTCGCCGGCCGGCAAGGCGCTCAAGTTCGTGCACCGCGGCTCCTTCGAGGGCATGACGCAGACCTACGACGCGATCTCGCACTACGTCGAAGAGAAGCAGATCTCGACCAAGGAGCTGCTGATCGAAGAGTACGTCTCCGACCTGTTGTCGTCGCCGGCCGACAAGCTCGTGATCAATATTTTCGTGCCGCTGAATTAGCAGCGGCGTTGCTCTTTGACCGTCATCCTGAGGTGCCCGCGCACCGATCTCGGGCTTGCCCGAGATCGGTTCTTGCGCGGGCCTCGAAGGATGAACGGCCCGGGTGTTGCCGCCAGCGCGAGCGGCTGTAGAGCGGGGCCGCCACCCTTCGAGGCTCGCTTCGCTCGCACCTCAGGGTGACGGTCGTTGAGTAGTGTGCGCCTCACTCCATCGCGGCCTTGGCGGCGGCGAGCACGTCGGGCGACGCATTGAACATCTTGTCCACGATCGCCACCAACTCCTCGTCCGACACCGGCGTGATCTCGAGCTTCGACCGGCTCGCCTCCTCGAGGAACGCCGCATCCTTCATGGTCGCGGCGAACGCCGCCCGCATCGCGGCGACGCGCTCTTTCGGCGTGCCCGGCGGCATGAAGAACGGCCGCCCCATCGCCGGCACCAGGCACAGGTACTCGAAGACCTGGCGGTCCTTCTCATTGCCGGCAAGCTCCTGCAGGAGCCGCACCTCCGGGATGTCACGCGCCTTGTGCAGGCCGAACTGCAGCAGCACGCGCGCCTTGCCGGCCGCCACGAAGTCGCTCGTGATCTTGAGTGAGGACCAGCCGACCACACGGCCGCTGACCTCGCCCTTCTCGATCGCGAGATCGAGCTCGTTCGAACCCGGGTAGCCGGCGACCACCTTGAACCTGGTGCCGAGCACCGTGTTCATGATGCGCGGATAGAACGTGGTCGGCGAGCCCGGCCCGGTCGCGCCCGCCACGAACTCGCGCTCCTTGGCGTCCTCGATCCGCCGGATCGGATGCGCGTGCCAGGCCCAGAAAACGTTGACGTCCTCGACCGGGCTGCCGAGCCAGTGGAATTTGCGCGCGTCGAACTGCACGCCCTCGGCGCCGAGCGCCTGGTCCATCGCGATGCCCTGGTTGGGCAGGCCGATCACGGTGCCGTCGTGCGGACCGACCGTGTGCAGCACATTGGCGAGCCGGCGGCTGCCGGCGCCCGGCAGGTTCTGCACGATGACGGTCGGCCGGCCCGGGATATGATTGCCGATGTGACGCGCCAGAAGCCGCGCATAGAGGTCGTAGTTGCCGCCGGCGCTCGAGCCGACCGCGATGGTCACGGTCCTGCGCGCGTAGAAGTCGGCGATCTCGTCCGCCGCTGCGGCAAGCGGCAGCATCAGCAAGGCGATGATCGCGACAATGGTCTTGCACATGCGCGGCGTCCTCGCTGTCGTCCCGGCCGAGCGCAGCGAGAGCCGGGACCCAATTTTACCAAGTATACGTCAGGATAGATGGGTCCCGGCTCTCGGCCTTCGGCCTCGGCCGGGACGACAACGTTAGGGCTTCGGGGGCCACGATCCCTTCGCCGTCAGAAATTCCACCACCGCGCGATCGAACGCCGCCGGATCCTCGATGCAGCAGGCGTGGCCGGTGCCCGGGATCACCACGTGCCTGGCGCCCGGAATGAGCGCCGCGGTCTCGGTACCGCGTTGCAGCGACACGTCGTGCGCGCCGTTGATCACCAGCACCGGCGGTTTCATCCCGGCAAGCCGGTCGCGCATGTCGCAGGCCTCGCGTGCACGAAAGATCTGCGCGATGCAGCGCCCCGACAATTTCTGCGTATGCTCGGAGAAGAGGTCGAGCACCCATCGCCCGGGCAGACTGTCGCAGAAGCCGGGCGCCACCAGCTCGCGGATGTGCGCGCGCTGGTAGCCCTTGAGGTCGGCCGAGGTGTAGCCGGCGACGCGCTCCGCGATATTGGCGCCGCCCTTGCTGCTGCCGCCGACCAGGATCACCGCCTGCGCCATTTCTGGCCGGTCGAGCCCGATCAGCAGCGCAATCCCGGAGCCGACGCTCACCCCCATGAACACCGCGCGCGCGATCTTCTCCTGCGCGCACACCGCCAGCACGTCGTCGGCCATGTCGGCGAGCGTGAACGCCGTCTCGGGCTTGTCGGAGCGGCCATAGCCGCGGATGTCGAGCGCGACCAGCCGGAAGTACGGCGCAAAACTCGCGATCTGATAGGTAAACAGCCGGTGGTCGAACGGGTTGGCATGCACGAGCACCATCGGCGGCCCTGCGCCGGAGGTCTCGTAGTAGATGCGCACACCCTTGTTGCTGGCGTAGGGCATGGGGCTACTGCGAGCCAGCCGCGCCGGCGCGCGTGACCACCTCGCCCCAGCGCACGATCTCGGACTTGACGAAGCGCGCCAGCTCCTCGGGCGGTCCGCTCACCAGCGGCACCAGCCCGCGATCCGCGAACGCGTTGCGCACCGCGGCCTCGCTCATGATCGCGCGGAACTCGCTGTTGAGCAGCGTCAGCACCGGCTGCGGCAGGCCGGCGGGCGCGATCATCATCTGCCACGACGACGCGTCGAAGCCCGGCATGCCGACCTCGGCGAGCGGCGGAATTTCGGGCGCCGGCCCGACCCGCTGCGCGGTCGAGACCCCGATCGCGCGCAGCTTGCCGTCGCGCACCAGCGGCAGCGCGGTCGCGAAGTCGCCGAACATCGCATGCACGTGCCCGCCCACGATGTCGTTGAGCGCGGGCGAGAGCCCCTTGTAGGGTACGTGCGTCATCTCGATCCCCAGCCTGACCTTGAGCAATTCGGCGAACAGGTGCGCGGCGCCGCCGTGCCCGTTCGACGCATAGGACAGCCCGCCCGTCGTCGCCTTCGACACCCGGACGAAGTCCTCCATCGAGCGGATCGGCAGCGCCGGATTGACCACCAGCATGAACGGCACGCCGGCAACCAGCGCCACCGGCGTGAGGTCCTTGCTCGGATCATACGGCAGGTTCTTGTAGACGCTGACGTTGATCGCCATCGTGGTCGAGGTGCCGAGCAGCAGCGTGTAGCCGTCAGGCGCCGAGCGCGCCACATACTGCGCGCCGATCACCGACGCCGCGCCGAGCTTCTGCTCGATCACAAAGCTCTGGGCGAGCCGCGCTTCCAGCCGCCGCGCCAGATCGCGCGCGATCACGTCGGTGTTGCCGCCCGCCGCATAGGGCACCACGATCGTCACCGGCCGGGTCGGATAGTTCTGCGCGGCCGCGTCGGCGGCAAACGCCGCGACCGCCGCGAACGCGACCTTCGGTCGCTCCTCAGCATGAGGTCCCTTGTTACTGCGTCCCTGCCAGCCCCGCCTGCTGCGCGACCTTGCCCCAGCGCGCGATCTCGGCCTTGACGAACTCCTGCAGCGCCTCGACCGACTCGTTCTCCATCATCAGCATGCCGTCCTTGAGGATGCGCTCCTGCAGCTCCGGCAGGAACGCCTTCAGCTCGGCATGCAGCTTGTCGACGATCGGGCGCGGCGTCTTGGCCGGCGCCACCAGCATCTGCCACGACGCCGCGTCGAAGCCCGGCACCGTGTCGGCGACCGGCGGAATTTCGGGGAACGAGGCGAGCCGCGTCTTGGTCGAAATGCCGACCGCGCGCACCTTGCCGGTCTCCAGTACGCCCACCGCCGGCGCGAAATCGACGAACGTCAGCGGCAGGTGCCCGCCCACCACGTCGTTGATCAGCGGGCCAGAGCCGCGATACGGCACGTGCGTCATCTCGATCCCGGTCATGCTCTTGAGCAGCTCGGCAAAGAGATGATGCGGCGTGCCCGGCCCGGCCGACCCGTAGGAGAGACCGCCGGGATTGGCCTTGGCGTAGCTGATGACGTCGGCGACCGAGAACAGCGGCAACGACGGATTGATGATCAGCGCGAACGGCGTCTGTGCCACCAGCGCGAGCGGCACGAAATCGGTGACCGGATCGTAGCCCAGGTTCTTGTAGATGGTGACCGCGACCGCCATGGTCGGGCTCGGCGCCATCAACAGCGTGTAGCCGTCGCCCACCGCCTTGGCGGCGGCGGCCGCGCCGGTGGTGCTGCCGGCGCCCGGCCGGTTGTCGATGACGAACGACTTGCCGAGCCGCTGCTCGAGCTTCTGCGCCACCATGCGGGCCAGGATGTCGGTGCCCCCGCCGGCCGCGAACGGCACGATGATCGTCACCGGCCGCGTCGGATAGTCCTGCGCGCTTGCCGGTGCCGCCAGGGCGGCGAGAAGAACGACAGCAATCATTCGCGCGAACGTTATGCGCATGAGTTGATCCTTCGGTGAACGCGCCGGACAATCGGTCTGTCGATTGAACGACGATCGCGTCGCGAGTCACCCTCCTCCCGCGAGCACTTGCGAGCGGCGGGGAGGGTCGGCGAGCGCATTTGCGCGAGCCGGGGTGGGGGGTATCTCAAATCGAGTGCGACACTCACCGCCCCCCACCCCTTCCCCCTCCCCACCGCTTCGCGGGGGGAGGGGAGCGGAGAGAGCGTGCCTGCGTCCCGCAGCATCATCGCGGCTTCACTCCGTCCCCATGGCGCCGGCCTGCTCGACCACCTTGGCCCAGCGCGCGATCTCGGAGCGGACGAACGTCTTGAGCTCCGCCGGCGGCGGCGTGACGATCGCGATGTGGCCGCGGCCGTTGATGTCGCGGTTGACCGCCGGATCGGCCACGATCGCGTTGAGCTCGCCATTGAGCTTGCCGACGATCGCGGGGGGCGTCTTCGCCGGCGCCACGATCATCTGCCAGGCTGCGGCGTCGTAGCCCGGCACGCCCGCCTCTGCGAGCGTCGGGATCTCGGGCGCTGCCGCGCTGCGCTTGCCGGTCGAGACCCCGAGCGCGCGCAGCTTGCCGGTCTGGATCAGCGGCAGCGCGCTGAGCAGGTCGGAGAACATCACCGAGACATGTCCGGCGGCGACGTCCTGCAGGCCGGGCGCGTTGCCCTTGTAGGGGATCGGCGTCATCGCGATGCCGCCGAGCGCGTTCTTGAGCAGCACCGCGTAGAGGTTGGCGGCCGAGCCCGGCCCGGTCGAGGCGTAGTCGAGCCCGCCCGCCCTCGACTTCGCGAACGTCACCAGATCGGCGACCGAGTGGATCGGCAGGCCTGCGTTGACCACGAGAATGAACGGCACGCCCGAGACCAGGCCGACCGGCGCAAAGTCCTTGTCCGGGTCGTAGGGCAGGTTCTTGAACACGCTGACGTTGATCGCCATCGTGGTTGACGTCGTCATCAGGAGCGTGTGCCCGTCGGGCTCGGCCTTGGCCACGGCCGTCGCGGCGATCAGGTTGGCGCCGCCCGCCCGGTTCTCGACGATGAACGGCTGCTTGAGCCGCTGCTCGAGCTTCTGGCCGAGCATGCGCGAGAGCCAGTCGGTCGAGCCGCCGGCCGGGAACGGCACCACCAGCGTCACGGTCTTGCTCGGATAGGTCTGCGCCTGCGCACCCGGCACCAGCGCCGGCATGAGCAGCAGTCCGGCGGCGAGCGCGGCAAAGCGAGAACGAGCCATGGCGTTTCCCTGCTCGAATTTCCCTGATCGACTGTTAATTCGGTTCCATAAACCGGGCTTGTTCAAGCCTACCGTAAGCAGAAATGGCCGATAAGCGCCACGTTGACACGGCTGCGCCCCGCCGCCATAAGCATCCCGCGGTTGCCCTTAGGCGCCGCCTAAACCCGAAAACCGACTGACAAGAAGCCGGTCCGGACTTCCGAGCACCGGGTGTCGAACACGAGGACAAGAACGATGTTCGCAGTCATCAAGACCGGCGGAAAGCAATACCGCGTCGCCGCCGACGACATGCTCAAGGTCGAGAAGATCAAAGGCGAGCCGGGCGAGATCGTCCAGTTCGGCGAGGTGCTGGTGGTGGGCGGCGATACCCCCACGCTCGGCGCCCCGATGGTTGCCGGCGCCTCGGTCGCCGCCGAGGTGGTCGAGCAGGGCCGCCACCCGAAGGTCATCGCCTTCAAGAAGCGGCGCCGCAAGAACTCGCGCCGCAGGCGCGGGCACCGCCAGGAATTCACCCTGATCCGGATCACCGAGATCCTGACCGACGGCGCCAAGCCCACCAAGACCGCGCGGCCGAAGGCCGAGCCAAAGCCCAAGCCGGCCGAGGCGGCGGCTGCCGCCGGCGACGCGCTCGACGTTTCCGAGGCCGCCGCAGCCCCGAAGGCGAAGGTGAAGGCCAAGTCCAAGCCGAAGGCCAAGGCTCCGGCCAGGAAGCCCGCCGCCAAGGGCAAGAAGAAGTAACGTCCGCCACACCGATCTCCGAAATCAGCGAGGTCGGGCCGCGGCCCACCCTCCCCTGGAGGGGGAGGGTCGACCGCCGCAGCGAAGCGGAGGCGGTCGGGGTGGGGTGAAATCCAGCGTGACGCTTCGCGTTCACCCTACCCCGCTCGCTCCGCTCGCGACCCTCCCCCTCCAGGGGAGGGTGAACCCGCGGAGCGGCCTGCGCCTCTCGCCGATATCGCGGCAATCGGCGCAAACGATTGGCGAAATCAGGTGGTGATTTCGTCACAAACTTGGATTACATACGTCCCGACCGAAGGATTGATCGTATGGCACACAAGAAAGCAGGCGGCTCCTCGCGCAACGGCCGCGATTCGAACAGCCAGCGCCTGGGCCTCAAGATGTTCGGCGGCGAGCAGGTGCTGGCCGGCAACATTCTTGCCCGTCAGCGCGGCACCAAGTGGCACCCCGGCCATAACGTCGGCCTCGGCAAGGACCACACGTTGTTCGCGCTCGTGAACGGCAAGGTCGAGTTCCGCACCAAAGCCAAGGGCCGCATCTACGTGTCGGTACAACCGACGACGGAGGCCGCGGCCGAATAGACGGTGGACTTCAATCGGGTCCGCCGGCATCCAGTCAAACCGGCGGAACCCACGGGTTCCTTTGAGGGGAGACGGGATGACCGGCTCCCCTTCCGCATTCAAGGAGCCCGTGTGATGACGTTGCAGGAACGCCGGCCCGCGGAAATCCCCCGCGATACCAGGCCCATCCTCGAGACCGAACGGCTGATCCTGCGCGCGCCGCGCCTGGCCGACGCCAAGGCCGTCGCAACGCTCGTCAACGACCGCCGCATCGCCGAGAACACCGGGCGCATCCCGCACCCCTACTCTGTTGCTGACGCCCAGGATTACCTTACCGCGGCCGGCGCCAGCGTAACCGAGACCGCGTTCGCGATCACGCTCGCGCACGAGCATGATCCGGAAAAGTGGAAACCGGTTTTCCGAGAAGATCATGCTCAAGTGAATCAGACACTGATCGGCTTGTGCAATGTCGATTGCCGGCGCGACGAGAACCCCGAGATCGGCTATTGGCTCGGCGTGCCCTACTGGGGCCAGGGCTACGCCACCGAGGCGGTGCGCGCGCTGATCGATCACGCCTTCACCGACCTCGCGCTCGAACGGCTCGAAGCCGGCGCGCGGGTCTCGAACCCGGCCTCGCGCCGCGTGCTGGAGAAGTGCGGCTTCCAGTGGACCGGCGTCATCCTTACCCGCATCCGCGCCATCGCCTCCTCGGCACCGATCGACCGATTCCGGCTCGACCGCCGGCTGTGGGCCTCGCTCAAGAGCTGGGGCACGGTGAAGCGGGTGGCGTGATTTCCTGGTAGGACGCAATAGCGCAGCGTATTGCGCTTTGCGCCCTACGGGCTGTTTGCGGGCTGCGGCGCATTCGGGACACACCGGTCAAAAATCCACAGCCCCCTGCCACATTCTGCAGCGGATCAGGCGGCTTCCGACTATGATGGGCGTGGCGCGTTCGCCCAGTGGAACATCGGTCGTCGTCATGAGTGAGCGTCAGCTTGCCCAGTCGCTGCGCCGTTTGGCGCGCGAGGATATGAGCCCGGCTGATCCGGCCTTTCCGGCCACGGCGCAGCAGGCCATCACCATGGCGAACGAGAACTGCGATCGCGCCATGGCGCTGGCGAAGAAGCTTTCGGCCGAGCTGCGGGACGCCCTGAGTCGGATCGCCGAGCTCGAGCAGGACGCCAACGGGCTCGTCGGCCGGCTGCGGGCCGACGTCAAAGCCGCGATCGATCAGGTCCAGGCCAATGCCGATGCGCGCGTCGAGCGGATCAAGGTCGAGGCCGACGAACGCGCAGCCCGGCTGGAGGCCGAGACCGGGAAGCTCGTCGGTCGGTTGCAGGAGGAGCTGGCGCAGGCCAAAGAGCGCGCCGAGCGGGCCGAGGCCGAGGTCGGCCACGCCCAGGCCAATCTCGATGCCCGGGTCGAACGGATCAAGGCCGAGGCGGACAAGCGCGTCGCGCGCGCCGAGGCCGAAGTCGGCGAAGTGCTCGGCCGCGCGCGCGGCGAAATCGAGCAGCACATCAGCCGCCTCGAAGCCGAGGTCGTGCGGGCGATGCAGACCGCCGACCGGGCCAAGACCGAGGCCGACGCCCGGGTCGAACGCGCCGAGGCGGAGGCGCACCAGCGCGTCGCGCGCGCCGAGGCCGAAGCGGACCGGCGCCTCAACCGCATGCACGCCGAATTCAGCGACCAGTTCAATGGCCTCCAGGCCGACCTGGCGCAGACCAAGGCTCGTGCCGACCGCGCCGAGCAGTGGTTGGCGCTGATCCGCCAGGAGGTCGAAGGCCGCCTGATGCCGTCGTTCGCCACGATGCACCAGCGGATGACGCAGTCGCGCGGGGACTGAGCAAGCCGGCGCGCAGGCGCGCGGTTCGTCCGACGCTTTTTTCTGCACCCGTCCCCCGCGCGCAAGCGCCGTTGCATCGCGCTAAGATGTTCTTGCTTTGTTCTACGACCCCGGTTTATAGTCACATCGTCCCGTCCACTGAGGGGCGTCCACGCGAGGCGTCGTTTGGGTGGGGCGGGATGCGGTACCTGCGGGTGAGATTCGCACTCTTGTCCCCGGGCGGTCGCCGGAGCCACGTACGGGGGAAGGCCCCTACCGTCCGGCCACCGATAACGCGAATGCGGACAGATACCGCGTGGCGCGCCGGCTGACGAGGCACATGCGCAGATGTGCCAGGGCCCGGCGTTATCGGACCTGCCCGAGCAATCGGGCCGTCCGGCGAAATCCGGACACGCGCCTTCTCGGCGCGCCACTCCCCTCATTT
>WNGB01005074.1_pt1 | contig 31347 bp, 28 predicted proteins | sample 5400681 | NCBI WGS metagenome assembly WNGB01 (sample SAMN13153367, study PRJNA577476) | soil metagenome | isolation source: 115 cm soil or saprolite under grassland replicate 2 | place: USA:California | collected 2016-06-15
CAGGCGGTAGATCATCACGATGCCCAGGCCGTTCAGCAGCGCGGCCAGCGGCAGCAGCAGCGGGTCCGCGTACGGCGCCAGCCAGCGCACCGCGACGTGGGCGGCGCCGACCAGGACGGCGAACGCCAGGCCGTACTCGAACATCCCGGCCGGGATCTTGCCGTTCAGCCCGAGCCCGACGTTCGCATAGGCGAGCATGACCACGCCCACCACGAAGATCAGCATGAGCAGTTCGGTCCGGCGCCGCCCCCGCGGCATCGGGGCGGCCACGGGCTGGCTGCCCTGCCCTGCCCCGGCGTCGGCGCCCAGCGGATGCCCTCCGGGTGTGGTGATCGCGCTCAAGAAGTTCCTCCCGTCCCGGTGGCGGTGCTCCCCGGCACGGGGCAGTCCGCCGGAATGGCGGGCTTGGGTGGCCTGACCAGCGTCGTGACGGTCTTCCCGTTGACCCTCTCCTTCTTCTTGGTCGCCGGAGTCTGCTCCCACTTCTGCAGCGCCCGGTCCGCGTTCTGGCACCGCACGTAGTCCGCCTTGATGCTGTTCACGATCTTCAGGGCGCCAGCCATGCCGCTGGGCGACATGATCGTGGCCCGCACGCTGTTGGCGTCGGTGGCGGGCAGGGCGGCCACCGGGATGTCGAACCGCCTGGCCACGCTGGACAGGCTCATGCCCGCGGCACTCTGGTTGATGCCGCGGAAGATGACCACCTTGCCGCCGTCCGCGGCCACGTAGTACTGGCCCTGCGTGTACCGCCAGCCGGCGTAGGCGCCGCCGACGACGAGGACGAGCAGGATCACCAGGGCCGACTTGACCAGCGGAAGCCTGCGCCGCCGGGGGTGGTACTCGTCTTCCGGCTCGTCTGGCGCCTGGGGCGCGGGATCGTCGTGCGCGATCGCCACCGCGACCTGGGGGGCGGTGCGGGTGAGCAGGTGGGCCCGCCCGGCCGGGCTGTCGGTGCGGAAGTGGGGGCCGCCGCTGCCGTTGGAGGCGGCGCCGACCATCACGGAGGCATCGCTGGGCGGCAGCGACGTGGTGGCGCTGTCCACCACGTCCGCGACGATGCAGGTGATGTTGTCCGGGCCGCCGCCCCGGATGGCCAGCTCCACGAGCTGCAGCACGACCTCGTCGAGGTTGGCCACGGTGGCCAGCGCCTTGTGCAGGGTCTCCTCGCTGACCACCCCGGACAGCCCGTCGGAGCACAGCAGGTAGCGGTCCCCGAGCCGCGCCTCCAGCAGGGTCAGGTCCGGCTCCACGTCGGCCCGGCCGTCCAGGGCCCGCAGCAGCATCGAGCGCTGCGGATGGGTGGCCACGTCATCGGGGCTGATCCGGCCCTCGTCCACCAGCGTCTGGACCAGCGTGTGGTCGTGCGTGATCTGGTGGAATTCACGATCCCGCAGCAGGTAGGCGCGGGAGTCACCGATGTGGCATAGCGCCACCCGGCCACCGGACCACAGCATGGCGGTGAGCGTGGTGCCCATGCCCTCGAACGAGGGGTCGGCGGCCACCATGCTGTGCAGGGTGTGGTTCGCGTCGGTCACCGCGTCGGCGAGCGCGTCGAGCAGGTCAGTGCCGGGCACGTCCTTGTCGAGCCTGGAGAGGGCCGAGATGGCCGCCGCGCTGGCGACCTCTCCGGCGGCATGACCGCCCATGCCGTCGGCCACGGCCAGCAGCCGCGGCCCGGCGTACGCCGCGTCCTCGTTCCCCTCCCGGAGAAGACCGACGTCGGAGCGGATCGCGTACCGGAGTGCAAGTGTCATCTGCGCAATTCCAGAACGGTCTTGCCGATGCGGATCGGCACGCCTGTCGGCACCGGGGTCGGCTGGGTCACCTTCTGCCGGTCGAGGTAGGTGCCGTTGGTTGACCCGAGATCCTCAACGATCCATTGACCATCTTGAGGGAACAGCCGGGCATGTCGGCTCGAAGCGTAGTCATCGTTGAGGACCAGCGTGGCGTCATTTGACCGACCGATGGTGATTTGCTGCTCGGTCAGCGGCAGGGTCGTTCCGGACAGCGGGCCGCCTGTCACCAGCAGCCGCTGCGGCTCACCGCGGCCGGGCCGGGCGGGGCGGGCGGGCTTGGCCGGACGGGGGCGGGCGTTCTGCCGCTGCCGCTTCTGCTTGCGGCTCGACGGGGACTGGCCGAACAGGTCCGTGCGCACCACACCGACCGCCGTGATCACGAAAAGCCACAGGACCGCCAGGAATGCGAGCCTGATCAGGAGGAGGGTCAGCGTGCTCATCGGCTAAATATGTCCTTGGGTGCCTCGCCGTTGCGGCCTTTTCGGGGGGAGTGCGGAGTCGGGGCCTGCCCCCGCGGGGGCCTGGATCAGATCCGGGACTGGGGCCATTGCCGGGGCTGCGTCAATAGACACCGTCCCGGCGGAAGACCAGTGTGGTCCGGCCGAGGGTCACCTGCGTGCCGTCTGCCAGTGTCACGCGCCGGACCGGCTGCCCGTTCACGAAAGTCCCGTTGGTGGAGCCCAGGTCCACGAGGACCACTTCGCCCTCCTCGACCCGCAGCTCGGCGTGGTGGCGTGAGACGCCGGGATCGACCAGCCGCAGGTCGCAGTCGGTGCCCCGGCCCAGCATGGTGACCGGCGCGTTCAGCTCGTAGGTCCGCTGGCTGCTGCCGTCCGGACCCGGCTCAGGGCCCGACACCAGCAGCCTCGGCCGGCCGCCGAACGAGCCCGGCATCCGCGGCAGGTCGCTGGCTGGCCTGCGGATCTCCCCTCCCTCGACCGTGGTGCCCCGGATCACGCCCGAGCGGATCCGGAACGTTCCCGTGGTCAGGTCCGGAACCCCCTCGAACCGCATCCGTACCGGCCCCACGAACGAGTAGCCCTGCTCGCGGGCATGCTCGCGGGCCAGTGTGGCCAGTTCCACGCCGAGGCTGTCGGCGTAGACCTCGAGGCGGTCGAAGTCGGTCTCGGCGATCTCGACCACGAAATCGTTCGGCACCAGCGTGCGGCCCTGCGCCACGATCGCAGCCCGGTCATCCATCTCGCGCTGTACCGCGCTGGCAACCTCCACCGGCTGCAGCTCGGATTTGAACGCCCGCGCGAAGGCACCCTCGACCATGCCCTCGAGCCTGCGCTCGAACCGACTGAGAACTCCCACCGGGGTACCTCCTTCCCCTATCCGCATCCGATGGTATCGGCGCTCGGGGTGCTGTTGCGGACGTGCTAACCTGACTCACTGCGTAGGGCGGGTGGCGGAACGGCAGACGCGCACGGTTCAGGTCCGTGTGTCCGAAAGGACGTGAGGGTTCAAATCCCTCCTCGCCCACTGGTAGTGCTGAAACGTTGCTGGTTGTGCCGGAGCAGGTGGTAGGGCGCACTGGGCTGAGCTTATGCGCCAGGCCGCCGGGCCGGGGCCGATCTGGGCAGGTCAGGCGACTGCACTGTAACCTCCAGGCCACCGCTACCTCGGGGCGGCCTGTTCACGATGAGCCCGGACGGCCGCTTCCTGGCTGGCCCGGTGCCGGACGTGCCGGGCCTGTGGGTGGCCAGCGGCTGTAACGGGTCAGGGTTCTCGTCGTCCCCCGCGATCGGGGAGGCCCTGGCCCGGTGGATCACCGGCGGCCGCCCGGCTGCCGACATGTCCTCCCTCGGCCCGGGCCGGTTCGGCTCGCCCGCCGGTGCCCCGGCCAGCGGCGTCCTGGCCGCCGGTGGCGGCTCTGATGGCCGCGACCGAGGTGACCGACCGCCCGGCGGCCGCCGGCGCGATGGCACCCTGCCCCGTGGCGGGCTGTCGGACGAGGCCCTGGTCGAACGGGGCATCTGGCAGTACGCGCACTACTACGACCCGCTGAGCGCCTGATCGGTCAGGGGACCACGATGACCGGGCAGTGCGCATGCCGGGCCAGCCAGCCCGGCACGGACCCGGCGGCGCGATGCCAGGCGCGCGCCGGGGCGCCGATGACCAGCGCGTCCGCGCTGAACTCGGCGGCGGCGGCGGCGAGTTCACGCGCTGGGCTGCCCTGGCGGGTGACGATCCTCACGTCCAGCCCCTCCCGGTCACACACCTCGTCGAGTTCGGCGAGCAGCCAGCGGTGGGTTTCGCCGGAATCCCGGACCGGGGCGATCACCTGGCCGCTGAGCGGCTCGCAGAAGATGCTGGGGCTGGTGATGTAGGCGACGAGGAGGGGACGGCCGAGCCTGCGGGCCATGCCCGCGGCGTAGGCGAGCGCATGCCTGCTGGACCCGGATCCGTCGTAGCCGGCCATCACGGGGTGGTCCAGGTCCGTGGCCGGGCCGCAGTCACCCAGCGGTTCCCGGCGCGGGCCGGGCTGCGCCGCCCCGCCGCCCGGGCCGGCCGGGAGGCCTTGACCCTGGCCTCCGGGGACGCCGCCTGGCGGCACGCCAGCAGGCCTGTACGGCTGGGGACCGTCAGGCTGGGCACTGCCCGGCTGGGCAGCGCCATGGGCGGGCCGTTCAGGCTGGCCCGGGAGGGGCTGAGGCTCTGCCTGGTCCATGGCTTCTCATCCTTGTGAATCCATGCTCCGCTCGCCGGTGGCGTACCGCAAGCTACGTTAGTTTCCATTAAACAAGTAACCAGCCTCATCCCCATACCGGCAAGGCCTTCCGGTTCTCTGGCGCCCTGTTTTCGGGGCCTCCGGCGGCACCCTTCCGCCCCCGCCGGCCCATGATCACGGGGTCAGTGTTGCATGACTACGGGCCAGGAGCTATCGGTGTCGTAACGATCCGCGAGCGGGCGGTGGCGCGACCACGCCGGGACACCAGGCAGAATCGTTACCATGCCGGAACTTCCCGAGGTGGAGTCGCTGGCGCGGTTCTTGCGCCAGCGGGCCGACGGGCATGTCATCGACCGCGCCGACAGTGCCGCTATCTCGGTCCTGAAGACCTACCGCCCCGACCTGACCGCCCTGCGCGGCCGGACGGTCACGGACACCCAGCGGCACGGGAAGTTCCTGGACCTGGTGGCCGGCGCCGCCCCGGAGGGTAACGGCGGCCAGCCCGCCGACGGCCCCCTTCACCTGGTCATCCACCTGGCCCGGGCCGGGTGGCTCCGCTGGCGGGAGAACCTGCCCGAGACGCCCCCGCGCCCCGGCAAGAGCCCGCTCGGCTTCCGGCTGCGGTTCACCGACGGCACCGGCTTCGACCTGACCGAGGCGGGCACGAAGAAGCGCCTGGCCGTCTACCTGGTCGCCGACCCGGCTGAAGTCCCCGGGGTGGCGGCGCTCGGCCCCGACCCCATGGCGGACTCGTTCACGGTAGAGGCCCTGGCCGGGATGCTCGCCGGCCGCCGAACCCAGATCAAGGGCGTGCTCCGGGACCAGAAGGTGATCGCCGGGATCGGCAACGCCTACTCCGACGAGGTACTGCACGCGGCCAGGATGTCGCCGTTCAAGCTGGCCAGCAGCTTCACCGAGGACGAGGTCAGGGATCTGCACGCGGCCATCACCGCGACCCTCCGGGAGGCGGTGGAACGGTCCGCCGGCCTGGCCGCCGGCGATCTGAAGGCCGAGAAGAAGTCCGGGCTGCGCGTGCACGGCCGGGCCGGGGAGCCCTGCCCGGTGTGCGGCGACACGGTGCGGGAGGTCTCGTTCGCCGACTCCGCGCTGCAGTACTGCCCCACCTGCCAGACCGGCGGCAAACCGCTCGCCGACCGGCGGATGTCCCGGCTGCTCCGCTGACCGGTGCTGGCCGATCAGGGCTGGCTCACCGGGTGCCGGCCGATCAGTGCCGGCTGATCAGGGCTGGCTGATCTGGGCTTGCTCATCATGGCTACCCACGTCAGTGCACGGGTGAGCCTGAGACCGCGCCGGCGCCGTCTCCGGCGCCGATGGAGCCAAAGACCGCGCCGAGTTTCGCCCAGCGCATGCCCTCGCATCCGGCCCGGGAGAAGTCCGACTCGACATGCTGGCCGAAGAAGGTGCCACTCACCGTGGCCGTCTGCGGCCCGGCCACGATCATCGGGCACATGATGCCGCGCGGGATCGGGGCGAACGGGTTCTTTGCGGCCAGCAGCTCACGGCAGGCGGCCTTGGCGTCGGGATCTGTCCCGCCGGTCGGCTCGCAGCGCAGCGTCCACCGTCTGGGGGTGGCGCCCGGGGTCGGCGTGACCACCACGGTGAGCGAGACCTTGGCCGCGGCGGCGGAGGGCTTGGGGGGCGAGCTCGTGCCGGTGACGCTGCCGCAGGCGGCCGCCGTGATCACGCACAGGATGGCGGGCAGGAGGTATCCCGCACCAGGCCGTGCGTGCCGCAAAGAGGATCTCATGCCCATGTGACGCTCCACAGCTCTGCCCGGTTCCCGGGACGGCGGCAGGATCCTGCCGCGGCCTGTCCGCGGGCGTCCAGGCCGCCGGGAGCCTGGAGCATGGCATTCCGGTACGCATGACGCCAGGTGCCGGAAAATGTATTCCGTCATTACAACGGAAAGCATTCTGCCCTTCCGGAGTTGGGGCTACCGGGCCGGGAACAGCGGGCCCGGTTTTCTCTAACGGCCGCTTTAGTGCTGCGCCGGGATGGCCGGGGCAACCGTGGGCGTGGACGCCTCGTGGCTGGCACAGCCAGCAGCCAGCCACTTACAGAAAGCTTTGTTGCCGGTTTCGTGGCAACGTTCCCCGGATGACCGGTATGAATAGGGAGCATTTCTCGCCCAGCCCGGCGCAGCCGGGTGGTTCCTTTGCTGTCATGGGCGCCGCCGAGCCGTGAAGGAGAGTCCTCGTATGCCCGCGCCGTCGCGCCGCTGGTTGATGTCCGTTTTCTGTGCCGCTGCCAGTCTCGCGCTGGCCGGGCTCAGCGCTGCCCCTGCTGCCGCGGCTTCGGATGCGAGGTCAGCCGCGGGCCGCGCCTCGGCCGGCCCGGTGAACCGGTCCAATGTCGGCGCCACCCATTCGCCTCAGCTGCTGCGCCAGCTGTCCGGCTCGTCGGAGATCGGGGTGATGTCGGGATCCGGGCAGGCCACCCCCTCGCTGACCACGACGGCTGCTGTCGCGAACTACGAGCAGGGCGTGGACGTCGCCTCCTGGCAGCACCCGGGCGGGGCGGCCATCGACTGGTCCCAGGTGGCGGCGTCGGGCGTCGGCTTCGCCGGGGTGAAGGCGACTGAAGGCAACTACTACAAGAATCCCTATGCCCTCACCGACCTGGCCGCGGCACAGGCAGCCGGGCTGTCGGTGGTCGCCTATGCCTTCGCGATCCCCAACGGGGATGGTACGGCCGGCAGCAGCAGCCCGGTCGCCCAGGCCGACTACCTCGTGCAGTACCTGGGAGCTGCCAGCCGGAGCGTGCCGCTCATGCTGGACATGGAGTACAACCCGTATGGCGCGACGTGCTACGGGCTCAGCACCACGGCCATGGTGAACTGGATTTCCAAGTTCGACAGCGAGATCAAGGCCAAGACCGGCCAGCTTCCGATCATCTACACCCCGCGGTCCTGGTGGAACACCTGCACCGGCAACAGCACCGGCTTCGGCCACACGCCGCTCTGGGTGCCTGACTACTCCAGTTCAGCGAGCCCGGCACTTCCCGCAGGCTGGGCCACCTGGGCCAGCTGGCAGTACACCAGCACGGGCACCGTGGCTGGGATCCCCGACCCCGGCCACACCGACCTCGACCAGGCCAATCCCGCGATCCTCTCCCTGCTGGATCCCGCCAACCAGAAGCAGGTGATCGGTGATCCGGTCGGCTTGCCGCTGCGGCAGGCCATCCCGGTTCCGGGTCAGACGGTGACGTTCACCGCCACCGGGCTTCCGCCGGGCGTGTCCCTCAGCGTCAGCGGCCAGCTGACTGGCTGGCTGAGCCGCGCCGGGAACTACTCCGTGCAGGTCAGCGCCTCCGACGGGGCTGGGACCCTGGGCTCGGTCGCATTCGGGTGGACCGTGGCCTCCGCGCCCGACCAGGGCCCCACCGGCCCGGTGCGCTTCAATGTAGGCGGCAAGTGCCTGAACGACGCCGGGAACGGAACCGCCGACGGCACCGCGGTGAACATCGGGACGTGCAACGGCGGCTCCTCGCAGCAGTGGACCGTGGTGCAGGACCGCACGCTGCGGATCAACGGCAAGTGCCTGGGGATCTCCGGGTCGGCCAAGGTGAGCGGGGCCAAGACGGTGCTCGCCACCTGCGCGGGGTACGCCAGCCAGCAATGGTCCGTCGGCAGCGGTGCCGAACTGATCAACGCCACGGCCGGCCTGTGCCTGGCCGGCTCAAGCTCCGGAACCGGCGGGGTTCAGGCGTGGATCTCCTCCTGCAACGGCAAGGCCAACCAGAAGTGGACCCTGCCCGCCGGGCCGGTGGTGTCGGAGGTCCCGGGCATGTGCGTGAACGACCAGGGTGCCAGTACCGCCGACGGTAACCCGGTGGTCATCTCGTCGTGCAACGGGCAGGCGGCGCAGAACTGGACGGTGCAGCCGGACGGAACGCTGCGCTTCTCCGGCAAGTGCCTGAACATCACCAACTCCGCCACGGCCAGTGGCACACCCGTGGACCTGCTGTCCTGTAACGCCACCGGCGCCCAGCAGTGGACGATCAGCGCGGCCGGCGGTGGTGCTCTGCTGCAGAACCCGGCCTCCGGCCTATGCCTGGCCGATCCGGGCGATGCGACCGCCAACGGCACCGCATTGGAGGTGCTGTCCTGCTCGTCCGGTGACCCTGGTCTCGTCTGGCGGGTCCGCTGAGCGTTGGCGCATTGGCGGGCCAGGATCCTCCCGGGATGGCACCATGATGTCGTGGGCCTGGAACAGGCGACCGGGCAGAACCGGGTAGACGCGACAGCGTGGGCGGTCATCGAGAGTGCCGCCGACGCGATTGTCGCGTTCAGCACCGACCGCAACGTCCTGCTGTGGAACCCGGCCGCCGAGCGGATGTTCGGCTGGCCCGCGAGCGAGGTGCTCGGCCTGGAGCCGCCGATCATTCCCGAGGAACTCCAGTCCGAGCACAACGCGGTGCTGGAGCGGGTGCGCAGTGGCGGCCAGATCTCGTTCGCGACCCGCCGGGCCTGCAAGGACGGCACCCTGATCGACCTGCGCATCGACATCAGCGCGCTGACCGGCCGCGACGGCGAGATGCTCGGCTGGGTGAATGTCTGCCACCGCGACGGCGATGATGACGCGGCCAAGTACCAGATCGCCCAGCGCGCGCGGGTGATCCGCCGGCTGGGCGACGTGGTGGCCGACATGAACGCCCAGCGTGACCTGGAAGCGGTGCTGGACCGGATCGCGGCCAGCCTGCGCGAGCTGACCACCGCAGACGCCGGCGGCTTCGTGCTGATCGAGGACGGCAAGCTGCGCCTGGTGAGCATGGACGGCCTGCCCGCCAGCCTGCGCGGGCGCAGCGCCGACCTGGAGACCAGCCTGGTCGGCCAGCTGATGCGGTCGGGCCAGACCGTGATGATGGCCACCGGGGAATCGGGTGACTTCGATGACCTGATCTGGTCCGCGCTGCCCGGCCTGCACACGATCGCGCTCAGCCTGTCGCATGTGGGCGGCCGGCCCTACGGCGCGCTCTACGCGCTGTACAGCGGGCGGGAGGTCGGGCACGTCGAGCTGGAACTGCTCGAGCTGATGGCCGGGCACGCCAGCGTCGCGCTGAGCAACGCGATGGCCTTCGAGGAAGTGGTGCGCCAGCGAGCCCATGAGCGGGCGGTCATCGACGCCAGCGCGGACGGTATCGCGGTGCTGGACACCGACGGCCTCATCCGGCAGTGGAACCCGGCCGCGCACGAGCTGACCGGGCTGTCCGCCGTGGAGGTCACCGGTCGGCCACCGCCGTTCCCGGTCCCGGAACCGGCCGACGGCAAGCTGACCCACCGGCTGCCCAACGGCCGGTGGCTGGACGTGCTCTGCAACGAGCTGGACGGCCGGGACGAGCGCGTCATCGACTTCCGCGACGTCACCGCGGCCAAGGAACTGGAGGAGGCCAAGGACCTGTTCCTGGCCACCACGAGCCACGAGCTGCGGACCCCCATCACCGTGGTGCAGGGCTTCGCGAGCACGCTGGCCAGCCGCTGGGACAAGCTGAGCGATTCCGAGCGGCGCGCCGCGGTGCAGACCATCGCCGACCGGGCCGGCTCCCTGGGGCGGCTGGTGGAGCAGTTGCTGCTCGGCTCGCGGGCCGGTGCGGACCAGCTCACAGTGACCAACGGGCCCTTCGACCTGGCCGCACTGCTGCGCGGGACGGCGGTCGCGTTCCGCCCGCTGTCCGAGGCGCACACGCTGGGCGCGGACATCCCGGACGGCCTGCCGTCCGCCTACGGTGACCCGATGGCCACCGACATCATCGTGGGCCAGCTGCTGGAGAACGCGTTCAAGTACTCCCCGGGCGGCGGCACGGTCACCGTGGCCGCCCGGCTCGCCGGAGACTGGATCGAGGTCACGGTGGAGGACGAGGGCATCGGCATCGCCCCCGGTGACCATGAGCGGATCTTCGAGCGGTTCGTCCAGGGTGAGACCGGCGACCGGCGCCGGTTCGGCGGCATCGGCCTGGGCCTGTACATCGTGCGCCAGCTGGCCCGGGCCCAGGGCGGGGAGGTTGCCGCCTCGTCCCGCCCGGCGGGGGGTACCTGCATGCTGCTCCAGCTCCGCCCCGCATCCAGCTGACCGCATCCAGCTGACCGGGACCCGCTGGTGCCCAGCGGGGTGAACGCCTTCAAGTGACGGACTGGGCCCCCGGCGCGGCCGGGGGCCCAGCCAGGAGCTCAGGCCAGCAGCTAGGCCGGCGGCCCGTGACCCGGGTGGCCGGCCTAGCTGGCCGAAGAGGGGTAACCGGCGGTCGCCGCGGCCTCGCGGAAGCGGGGCTGCCCACCGGAGGCCACCAGGTACTCGTCAAGGATGCCGGGCACGTCGTCGCCCGCCTTGACGATCTGGCCCTTCTCCAGCCAGATGATCCGGTTGCAGGTCTCGGCGATCTCGGTCAGCTGGTGCGCGACCAGGAACACCGTGCCGGCCCGCTCGCGCAGCTCGTCGATGCGGGCGTGGCTCTTGCGCTGGAACTCGGCGTCACCAGTGGCCAGCGCCTCGTCCACGAGCAGGATGTCGTGGCTCTTGGCCGAGGCGATCGCGAACCGCAGCCGCGAGCCCATCCCGGTGGAATAGGCCTTCATCGGCAGGTTGATGAAGTCGCCGACCCCGGAGAACTCCACGATCCGGGGCTTGGCCTCCTTGGTCTCCTGCGTGGTCATGCCCATGGCCAGGCAGCCGAGCACCACATTCCGCTCGCCGGTGAGGTCCTCGAGCAGCGCCGCGTTCACCCCGAGCAGGGCCCCGTGGCCGTCGGTGTACACCGCGCCCTGCTCGGCGGGCAGCAGCCCGGCGATCGCCCGCAGCAGCGTCGACTTGCCCGAGCCGTTGCGGCCGATGACCCCGACCGCGTCGCCCCGGTAGGCCACGAAGGACATCCCGCGGATCGCGTGCACCTCGCGGATGGACGGCCGCCGCTGACGCTTGATCAGCCGGAGCAGGGCGGTCGCGCCCGTGCCCTTGTCGCGGCCCGCGCCGTATACCCGGTAGACGACGTGCAGGTCATCCACCACCACCATGGGGCGTTCAGCCACGGCCGTACCTCGCTTCCGCGCGCCAGAAGAACAGGAAGCCGATGACGACCGCCACCACCGCCCAGCCCACACCCCACAGCCACAGGGACGTCTGGCTCACGACGGGGTGGCAGTAGGCGCTGTCGGACACGTACGTCTTGTCGTTCAGGTGGGTGTAGTACTGCTGGCACATGAGCTTGCTGTACGGCTTATGCTGAACAGCACGCCCGAGACGTACAGCCAGGTCCGGACCAGGAACGGCAGCAGCTGGCTGACGTCATCGAAGCTCGCTCCCCAGCGGGCCAGGATGAAGCCGCCGCCCACGTTGAACAGCGATTGCAGGATCAGCGCAGGAATGATCAGCAGCCAGTACCAGGTCACCGGTTCACCGGTGATGAGCACGATGACGATGAGCACCGCGAAGGACAGGATGAGTTGCTGCAGTTCGATCAGCACGTAGCCCAGCGGCAGGCAGGCCCGCGGAAAGTACAGTGCCCTGATCAACGGGAGCGTGTCCCTGATCACCTGGGATGCGGTGATGAAGGCCCGCTGCGTGAAGTTGAACACGAAAACGCCGGTGACCAGGAAGGAAATGTAGTTCGGGACGCCCCGGCTGGCGTGGAGCAGCAGGCCGAAAATGACAAAGTACACGCCCGCGTTGAGCAGCGGGGTGAGCACCTGCCACAGCTGGCCGAGCCGGGCCTCGGTGTACATCGCGATGTTCCGCGCGGTGGCGAAGCCGCTGATGAAATAGCGCCGCTGCCAGAGCTCGGCGGCGTAGCCGCGCAGCGGTGGCCGCACCGCGGTCTGCTTGAGCCCGTAGCGGAGGGCCAGATCACGCAGTGGCTCGTCGGGCAGCAGCGTGTTCTCTGGCTCGGCGGTTGTAGTGGCCGCACCGTCGCCCCCCGCGACCGGCCCGCTCAGCCGGCCTGGCGCACTTACCCGGCCCTGTTTTGTCACGACCGTGAGCCTACGGCGCAATCGGGGTGCCGCGGGCCGGCTGGCGCCGATCCGGTAACGGGTGCGGGGGCCGCCGGGGCGTCTCCGGCGGCGGTCTGGCCTTCCGGGCTGGCCACCCGCAGGGCATCCGGCCCTGAGTTGTAGGGGGCAACTATCACGTTGGAAACGTACCATCTGGCCAGTTGTGCGGTACAACTGTTACGTGGACTTGTCCGCCGATGACGAAGAGCTGGTACGCCTGCTCGGCCAGCTGCTCCGCGTGGCGGGCCCGGAGAGTGCGGGCCCGGGTAACGGGGAGTCAGGGCGGCGGGAGCCGGACCGCCTGGCGGCGGGCCCGGCTGAGCCCCCCATCCCGGCCCTCTCGGCGTCCGAGGCCCGGGCGCTCATCGAGCTGGTAGCCGCGCGCGGCATCGCCCAGGGCCAGCTCGGCACCCTGCTCGGGCTGGAGAAGAGCACGGTGAGCCGGCTGGCGGCCGGCCTGGAACGCAAAGGCTGGGTCAGGCGCGGCCGGGACGAGGCGAACCAGCGGTACATCCGGCTCTACCTCACCCCGGAAGGCAGCCAGGTCGCGGCGCGGGTGTGGTCGGCGTGGCAGACCCGGCAGGCCCGGATCCTGGCCGAGCTCACCGCCGAGGAGCGGGCCGGCCTGGCCGGGGGCCTGCGGGGACTGATCCGCGGCCTGGCCGCGGAAGGGCTGGTGGCCAACGTCCGCTCGCCATCCGAGGATGCGGCGGCCGAGGGTTCTGCGGCCGGGGATTCTGCCCCAGCCTGCCGCGGCTGACCGGGTCAGCGGGCCGCCAGCGGCCCGGTCCCGGCTGCGGCCCGCGCCACGTCGTGGGCCGGCCGGTACACCAGCACCCCGTCGGCCTGGTAGGCCAGCCGGAAGCCGCTCAGCCAGAGTACCCGGAGCAGGCCCAGGCCCAGGCCCTTTCAGCGGGCGGGCCGGTAAACCGAGACGCCGTCCGCCCGGTAGGCAAAGCGGAAGCCCGTCTGATGCAAATACTGCACAATGGCGGGATTCGAGTACCACACCACGACCCACCCGATATGCATCGTCCGGGCGTCCCGGCGCCCGGCGGCGACTTCGGCTGCGGTCAGCGGGGTATAGGACGACAGTTTCCGGGCAAACAGCGGCCGGTGCTGCTGTGCCTGCGGCGTGAGCGGCACAGTGACCGGGGGGAACGTGAAGTGCTGCGTCTTGATCAGCCACGAGTAGAACGCGTGGCTCTCGATCGCGTCGAGGGTGGACGTGGGGATCCGGGAGACATAGGCAACGGCACGCCGGTGGGCATCCGCGGTCGCCATGACCAGCGCCTGGGCCGCGAACCGGCCGCCGTACTCAGGGATCCCGCCGCGCAGCCCGTAGGGGACGTCGACCACCATCGACCTGGAGTGGCCGGCGGCGATCGGCGCGTCCAGCCGCGGATAGGCGGTGGACATCTGCCCGATCTTCGCGTTCCCGGAGTACCCCAGCTCCAGGACCGCCAGCGCGATCACCACGGCGATCAGCGGCCTGGCGTGGTAGCGCATCCAGTTCACTGCGGCGCCAGCCAGCAAGGATGCGGCGACCAGGCCGAGGATGGCCATCCGGTCCGCCTCGCGGAACGCGGACAGGCCCGGGATGCGGACGAACCAGGTGTACGGCAGGAATGGCGAGACCCGGACCCCGTGCCAGTCCTGCATGGCCGGGATGAACTGCCGCTTGGCCACCCACAGCGACATGCCCAGGGCCAGCGCGGCGCAGCCGGCCCAGAGCGCCGCGAGCTGCCAGGCCTGGCGCCGCCGCCACGCGGCGACCAGGCCGATCAGGGCCAGCGCGGTCAGGGTCACGCCGAACATCGGCAGCCCCTCGTTGTCCCGGCTGTGCAGGAAAGGCTGGGCCAGGGCGGTGAGGCCGAAATCCGCCACCCGCGGCGTGGGTGCGAACATGCCTGGCAGGCCGACGCCGTAGAGCTTGTCCGTCACCCCGAGCAGTCCGGCGTTGATCTGCAGGCCGCCCCGCGACTGCTCGTGGATCATGGCGGCGAGCTGCGGGCCGGCCACGATCGCGGCGGCCACCGCGCCCAGCGCGGCCGGCCAGAGCCGGGCCACGGAGGGCCGCCACAACAGCCACGGGAGCAGCACCAGGCCGACCAGGATGCCGGTCAGGACGGCCGACTCCGGGTCGGTCAGCACCGCCGCGCCCACCACCACACCGAGGATGAGGGCCTGCCGCCAGCCCGGGTTCCGGCGCAGCCGCACCGAGGCCTCGAGGGCCAGCGGGAGGAACAGCGCTCCCACGGCGATGTTGATGTGGTACCAGTCCTCCTGGGCGAGCATCGCCGACAGGCCGAAGAACGCGCCGGCCGCGATCGCGCCGGTCTGGCTGGGCAGCCACAGCCGCGCGGCCCGGTACATGGCGTAGCACAGCAGCCCCGGTACCAGGATGACCAGCAGGTTGTATGAGGCACTGGGCCCGAAGATCAGGGTGACCGGGGTCAGCAGCAGGCCGGGCAGCGGCATCAGCGTGTGGTAGCCGAGCAGCACGCCCGCGGGTGCGGCCATGTGGTCGGTGACCCAGGGGTTGGCCAGGTGGCTCAGCCGCCGCGCCATCCACCAGAAGCCCCAGACGTAGGCGGCGGAGTCCCGCATGTACGGCAGCTTGCCGGTGATGTAGGTGGCCCGCGGCCAGGTCACCGCCACGCCCGCGGCCAGGTAGCAGACGAGCAGGCTGAGCTGCCCGGCGGCCGGGTGGGCGGTGAGGACCCGGAGCACCGTCCGCCGCGGATCAGCGGCGCGTGTCCCGGTGTCCGCCGCGGCGCTGCCGGCCGGGGCGCTCCCCGCCGCCGCGCTTCCTGCTCCCGCGCCTCCTGCCGCCGCGGCGGGCGACTGTATCGCGCTCCGGGCGGTGATCAGCGGAACCCGCGGGTCGCGGCCCGCTCGGTCCATTGGTTCACCCCGTCCAGCGTCCCATCCGGCCGGCCAGCCCTGCTGGCCCGCGCCGCCGCAGGACGCAGGTACCCGGCCGCCCCCCGCGACCACTTTGCTTGCGGCGACAGTAGTGCCACTCATGCTAAACGGGATCGCCAGTGCCCCGGGACGGATTCACCCCGCGGGCGGGCCACCCGGTTTCCCGGGCCCGCTGGCGGGGCATTCCCGCTCGCAGGAGGAAGGCGACTATCGCGGCCACGGGGCGGGGCGCGCAGGGAGGTGAGGGCCGCGAGCGTCGTTCTGCTCCCGTGTGTCCCGTCCAGCGTCGCCGTCGCCCGCGGCCGGATCGCCGCCGAACTGCGCGAGGCGGGTCTCTTCGCCACCGCCGTGGCCGATGCCGCCCTGGTCACCAGCGAGCTCCTGAGCAACGCGATCCTGCACGCCCGGCCGCTGCCTGACGCCCGGATCCGGGTGGCCTGGATACTCTCCGCGTCCACCGTGGAGGTCATCGTCAGCGACGGGGGCAGCACGACCCGGCCCCGGGCGTCGCGGCCGTCGCTGTCCTCGATCGGCGGCCGCGGCCTGGGCATCGTGGAGCACCTGGCGTCCAGCTGGGGGGTACGCGCGGACGAGCGGGGCACCACCGTGTGGGCGGTCCTGCCCGCCCCGCGGGACGGCGGAGCATGGCCGCGCGGCGGTGGCCCCGGCGGTGCCACCGCCGCCGCCGGCCGGCCGGCGACCGCGGTGGACGGCCGGGCGGACGGCGCGGCGGCCAGGCCGGTCGCGGCGGATGGTGCGGGCTGCGGCCCCGACGGCGCGGGACGGCAGGCACGGCGTAATGAGCACGTCTAGTGATCATTGACTGAGGATGCGTAATCGGCCACGGAAGTGGTGATACTCCCTAGGGGTCATCCGGGCGCGGGGGCGCGGAGGCCCGGGCAGGGGGAATTGTGAGTTACACCCATGGCGCGGACAGTGAGGCCGGCCGGCTGCGCACCGTTCTCGTTCACCGTCCGGGCCCCGAGCTGAAACGTATCTCGCCCCGCAGCCGCAGCTGCATCCTGTTCGACCGGATGCCCTGGGTGACCCGCGCCCAGCAGGAGCACGACGCGTTCACGCAGGTCCTCCGCGACCACGGCGTCGAGGTCCTCTACGTCACCGAACTGCTGCAGGATGCGCTCGAGTACGCGCCTGCCCGCGAGGCCGCGGTCAGCTCGGCCCTTGATGACCGCTGGCTCGGCGATGATCTCCGCGCGGCCGTCCGGGACCACCTGGAGGGCCTCGATTCGGAGACGCTGGCCCAGGCGCTGATCGCCGGCGTCACGCCCGGTGAGCTGAGCGCCGGGCGCGGAGTGGTCTACGAGCTCCTCGACCGGCATGACTTCGTCATCGACCCCCTGCCCAACCTGATGTTCACCAGGGATTCGAGCGTGTGGATCGGGGACCGGGTGGCGGTGTCCAGCCTCGGCGCACGGAGCCGCGAAGCCCGGCTCCTGGCCGTGCTGTACGCCCACCATCCGAGGTTCGCCGGGACCAAGATGCTCTACGGCCCGCACCTGGAGCCGATCTCGGGCGGGGACATCGTGCTGCTGGCCCCCGGTGTGATCGCGGTCGGCGTCAGCCAGCAGACCAGCCCGGCGGGCGTGGAACGGCTCGCCCGGCAGGCCTTCCTCGCCGGGCTCGCGCACACCGTGCTGGCGGTGCCGATCCACCGGACGGGCGCGCCTCACCTGGACACGATCTGCACCGTGATCGACGGCGGGGTCATCGTCATGCACCCGGCGCTCGCCTACACGCTGACCGTGCATTCGATCACGCCGCGCGGCGACGGGCTGCGGGTGTCCCGGCCCCAGCCGTTCATGGCCGCGGCAGCCCAGGCCATGGGCATCGACCGGCTCACCGTGATCGACACCGGCCTGGACCCGCTCACCATGCCCCGCGGCCAGTGGGACGGCCGCCAGTGGGACGGCGCCCAGTGGGACGACGGCGGCAACGCGCTGTCCCTCGGCCGCGGGCTGGCGGTCTGCGATGAGCGGAACCTGGAGACGAACGCCAGGCTCAGCGCGGCCGGGGTCCAGGTCATCCCGGTGCCCGCGAGCGAGCTGGGCAGCGGGCGGGGCGGCCCGCGCTGCATGTCATGCGCGGTGACCAGGGACCCGGCCAGCGAGCCGGCCCGGGCCGCCGGGCCGGGTAGGCCCGCGGGCCAGGCCACCCGTCCCGGCCTGGCCCCGTTCCCGCGACCCGTGCCCGCGGTGAGCAATCCACGCGGCCTGGACGTCCAGCCTCCCGAAGCCCAGGAAGCCCAGGCCCAGCGACTGGTCCAGGCCCAGTAAGCCCCGGTCAGGCAGACGGCGGCCGGTCCACGACCTCGGCCAGGATGCTGAACGTCGGGCAGGGCCACCGCCACATGCAGCTCCGGCAGCGCCGGATGGGACTGCTGGGGTCGGTGGTGATGCCGCCCGCGTCCAGCGGCTGGTGCAGATCGATGAGCCGGCCCGCGAGCTCGGTGAACTGCAGGATCTGCTCGCGTGCCTCAGCCAGGAAGGCCAGGTCCCCGGGGCTCATCCGGGCGCTCACCGGGACCACGCCCTCGCGGTTGATCAGGCGGCTGTAGTGCCGGCTGCTCGCCAGCCAGGACGACGCGGCCTCGGCCCGGGACCGCAGCCCTGCCATGTCGGCCCGGATCCGGGACCGCTGCCCTTCCACGTCAGGTACCCAGGACGCCGGGCCCGCGGCTGGGGCAGGGTCCGGGTACGCCGGGCCGGGAACACCCGGCCGCGCCCCCGGCACGGTCGGCAGCATGTCCCCCGCGAGCGGCGCGGCCAGCGGCCCGGAGGCCAGCGGCCCCGTGGTCAGCGGCTCAGCGGGCAGGGGTGCCGGCAGCAGGTCCGGCAGGGGCGCGGACAGCGGCATGGGTCCGGCCGCGTCCACGTTCGGCAGCGGCCGCAGGGTCGCTGTCTTAGGCTCTGGCTGCTCTGGCAAGGGGTACATCCCGGGGGCTCCGCCTCGCTGGTGCCGGCAACAGGTCGGTTCCTCTCCAGCTTGGCGCAGAAATGCCCGGTCCGCCTGCGATTTAACCGTGTGCTCTCCGTAAGCATCTGGTCCTCGGCGCACGGCGGCGGTAGGGTGCCGCTCGTGGAGCTAAAGGTTTCGAGTCGCAGCGAGGGTGACCACGTCGTTGTAGCCCTGTCCGGCGAAATCGACCTTTACACCGCCCCGAGGCTGCAGAGCCAGTTGCTCTCGCAGCTGAACGTGGACCATCCGGTGCGGCTCGTGGTGGACATGTCCGGGGTCGACTTCTGCGACTCCACCGGCATGAACGTGCTGCTCGCCGCGCAGCGGATGGCCCGCGAGCACGGCGGCAACGTCGAGCTCAGCGGCCCACGGCCTGCGGTGCGCAAGATCCTGCAGGTGACCGGCCTGGAGTCGGTGTTCACGGTGACCGGCGAGGGAGCCCCGGTTCCCGGCCAGTAGGCACGCGCCGGTATCTGCGCCCGGCCACGACGATCCTGGCCACTAGGATCGCCGCATGCCGCCGAGCGGTGACGTCGCTATCGTCATTCCAGCCAAGAACGAGTCCGACCGCATCCAGGCGACCGTGAAAGCGGCCGCAGGCCTCCCCGGCACCGACATGCTCGTCGTCGTGGACGACGGGTCCGGGGACGACACGGGTTTCGTTGCGGAAAATGCGGGAGCGATAGTCCTGCGGCACGGGCGCACCCGCGGCAAGGGCGCGGCGCTGGAAACCGGCGCCGAGGCGGTCGGGCTGCTGGAGCGCAGCGAGGACCGCGCCGTGCCCCGGCACCTGCTGTTCCTCGACGCTGACCTGGCTGAGTCCGCGGCGCACGCGGCGGCGCTCGTGCAGCCGGTCCGGGACGGCCTGGCCGACATGACCATCGCGGTATTCAGCGAGCGGGTCCGGGCGGGCGGGCACGGCTTCGTGGTCGCGCTGTCGGGGTCGGGCATCAGGCGCGCCACCGGCTGGCTCCCCGCGCAGCCGCTGAACGGGCAGCGGTGCCTGACCCGCGCCGCGTTCGAGGCCGCCCGCCCGCTGGCCCCGGGCTGGGGCGCGGAGACGGGCATGACGATCGACCTGCTCCGCCAGGGCCTGCGGGTGACCGAGGTCGAGGTGCCCATGGCGCACCGGGCCACCGGCGGCGACTGGCGCGCCCAGCTGCACCGCGCCCGCCAGTTCGCGGGCGTGGCCCGGGCGCTGGCCGCCCGGGAGCCCTCCGTGCAGACCGTGCTGCAGAAGGCCCGGCAGACGGCCACCCAGGCGCGGCGGTGGTCCCGCGGCTAGGCTCCGCGGGGTCAGCGGGATGTGCCCGGCGGGCTCCTGCTTTCCCTCGCCGATGATGTCGAGGACCTGCTCGCGGGCGGCCTCGGCGCTGATCCCGAGCACGTGCAGGGCCCGGCCGGCCACCCCATCGCGGTCACGGAGCAGCCCGAGCAGTATGTGCTCGGTACCGATGAATCCGTGGTGCAGCGCCCGGGCTTCCTGCTGGGCAGAGATGATCACCTCGCGGGCCCGCGGGCTGAACCGGCGGAACATGAGATCTCCCTTGCGCCGGCCGGTTCGCCGGAGATTGGGTAGCCATCCATGCATCGGGCCCTCCTTAGCCGGTGACGACGTCGTTGCTGATGATCCCGGCCGGGCGGGTGGCGCCCGGTAGCCGGAGATCCGGGGTGACAGCCACGCCGCCAGGCCGGTGGCGGACTGCCGCCCGGCGGCCAGGTCGGCGACCAGTCCCGCCGTGGCCTCGGGCGGGTCGAGATCCGCCTGCCAGCCGTTGATCGCCAGGAACGTGACGGTCGCGAGCACGGCGGCCTGCTCGTTGCCGCGGGGCAGTGGGCGGTGCCCGATGAGCGCGCTGAGCAGGGCGGCCGCGCGGCCGGCCGGGTCACTGGCGGCATCGGCCGATCCCGGCCTGGCCGAACCCGCCAGACCCGATCTGGCCCCGGCCGGTGAAGCCTGCGCCAGCAGCGGTCCAGGGGTTTCCGCCTCGGCGAGGGCGGCTTCGGCGGCGGGGACGTCCATCAGGTCGAGTACGGCCTGGGTGTCCAGCCCCAGGACCCGCGCGGCGATGACGACCAGGGCGCCCAGGTCGAGCGGCGTCATCACTGCTTGTCCCGCAGCATCTCGAGGATCCGCTGGTGGCGCGCGAGGTTGTCCTCCAGGAGCTGGATGAACCGCTCGTCCCGCTGCCGCTCTTCCACCAGGGAGGTGATCGCCTCGCGCACCACGTCCGACACCGACCGCCCCTCGACCTCGGCCACCGCCTCCAGCCGTTCGGCGAGCCCGGGGTCCAGCCGCAGCACCATGTTCTTGGTCCGCATCAGACTGCCCTCCTGATATCGAGATATCACGATACCACAGGACCTGGCGGAGTCCAGGCCGGGCCGCGTCCACAGACCACGTATGTGGTGCACCCCGCGCGGGCGATTTGCCCGGTTCAGCTGCACCACATGCGTGATGAGTCGCGGGCCGGCGGCCGGGCGCCGCCCCCGGCCGCTGGTATTCTCACGCACTGTTACGGGACGCCCGTTGGCACGCGCAGCCCGTGAGCTCCGCGAAGCCCTCCCGCGTGAGCGGCCATCCAGTGAAGGCGACGTGATCGCACTGTCCGACACCGACCCCAGCGAGCCGACTGACCCGGGCCCTCCGGGCGACAAGCCAGTGCAGTACGCCTACCTGGGGCCCGAGGGAACCTTCACCGAGGCGGCGCTGCTCGCCTTCGACCCAGGCGCGGCGGGCCACGCCATGCCGTGCGTGAGTATCCAGGCCACCCTCGATGCGGTGCGGAGCGGGTCGGCGGAGCGGGGCATCGTGCCCATCGAGAACTCGGTGGAGGGGGCGGTCACCGCCACCCTCGACGAGCTGGCCACCGGCCGGGATCTGGTGATCAGTGCGGAGGTGCCGCTGCCGGTGGCGTTCGCGCTGCTGGCCCGGCCCGGCACCGAACTCGGTGACGTCACGACGGTGGGTGGCCACCCGCAGGCCCAGGCCCAATGCCGGCGGTGGCTGGAGCAGAACCTCCCCCACGTGGCCTGGCGGCCTGCGTCGTCCAACGCCGAGGCGGCCCGCCAGGTGTCAGTGGGGCAGCTCGACGCGGCCCTGGCCGGCGAGTTCGCGGCCGGCACGTACGGTCTCGCGGTGCTGGTCCCCGGAACACACGATCACGCGAACGCGGTCACCCGTTTCGTCGTCGTCAACCAGCCGGGCCCCCTGCCCGCGGCGACCGGGTCGGACCGGACGTCGCTGGTGGCCTTCCTGCGGGAGGACCATCCGGGCGCGCTGATGGAGATCCTCACCGAGTTCGCGGTGCGCGGCATCAACCTCGTCCGCATCGAGTCCCGGCCGACCGGGGACGGGCTGGGTAAGTACTACTTCTTCATCGACTGCGAAGGGCACGTGGACGACGCCCGGGTCGGCGAGGCGCTGATGGGCCTGCGCCGGGTCTGCGCGGATATCCGGTTCCTGGGCAGCTACCCGCGGCATGACGGTGGCCGCACACACGTCCGGCCCGGCACCTCGGATGGGGAGTTCGCGCAGGCGGCGGCGTGGCTGTCGCGACTGCGCTACGGCCGGGTCTGACCTGGGGCTGGACCCGGCGGCCGTCTCCAGGATCCGGCGGCCGCCTCCAGGGCCTGGGGCTGGACCCGGCGGCCGTCTCCAGGATCCGGCGGCCGCCTCCAGGGCCTGGGGCTGGACCCGGCGGCCGTCTATAGGTAAGGGCCGGACCCCCGGGCCCCCTGCTGCGGGGCAGCCGCTTCATCGGCGTTCCCCGGCATCACGCCGGGGGGCAGGGCGCGGCGCATCTGCTCCAGCTGTGCCCGCGCGGCCATCTGCTGCGCGAACAGGGTCGTCTGAATGCCGTGGAACAGGCCCTCCAGCCAGCCCACCAGCTGAGCCTGGGCCACCCTGAGCTCCGCCTCGCTCGGCACCGAGTCTTCGGCGAAGGGCAGCGACAGCCGCTCCAGCTCGTCGACCAGCTCCGGGGCCAGGCCGTCCTCGAGTTCCTCGATCGAGCTCTGGTGGATCGCGCGCAGCCTGGCCCGGCTCTTCTCATCCAGTGGCGCGGCCCGGACCTCGTCGAGCAACTGCCGGATCATGCTCCCGATCCGCATGACCTTGGCGGGCTGCTCGACCATGTCCATGACCGGCCGCTCGCCCGTGTTCTCGCCCTCGCCCTCGCCGGCGTCCACTGTGATGCCATCGGGGCCGACCACCACAACTTTGGCGCCCTGGCTGGCCTCCGGGTTGCGTTCGCTCATGCTCCTAGTCTTGCGCCTTCCGGATAGTAGATGCGCCCGGGGGGCGTGAAGCCGGCCCGGAATTTCCGGCCGGGCGTCAGTTGACCAGCAGGATCTTCCCTATGTGTGAACCGTCGTCGAGCAGCCGGTGCGCCTGCGCTGCCTCAGCCATCGGCACCTTGGCGTAGACGACCGGGACTACCTTCCCGGCACTGATGAGGGGCCAGATGTGGTCCCGGGTGGCCGCCACCACCCCGGCCTTTTCCCCGGTGGTCCGGCTCCGCAACGTCGCGGCGACGATGCTGGCCCGCTTCAGCATCATCAGCCCCAGGTCGATCTCGCCGCGGCTGCCGCCCCGCGTGGCGATGAGGACCAGGCGTCCCCAGGTGGCCAGCGCGTCCAGGTTCCGGCCCAGGTACGACGCGCCCATGATGTCGAGGATGACGTCGGCGCCGTGCCCGCCGGTGAACTCCAGCACGGCGGCGGCGAAATCGTCGTCGCGGTAGGAGATGGCCTGGTCGGCCCCGAGTTCCCGGCAGCGGGCCAGCTTCTCCGGGGAGCCGGCGGTACAGGTCACCGTGCACCCCTCGGCCTTGGCGATCTGGATCGCGAAGGTCCCGATGCCGCCGGCCCCGCCGTGGACCAGGTACGTCTCGCCCGGAGCCAGGTGGGCCATCTGGTACACGGTGCCCTGGATCGTGCACGCCGCCTCCGGCAGGGCCGCGGCGTCCACCAGCGACACTCCCTCCGGGACCGGCAGCAACTGGCCCTGGGGCACGGCGACCTTCTCCGCGTACGCGCCCCCGCCCAGCAGCGCGCAAACCTCGTCGCCGACCTGCCAGGAGGTGACCTCCGGGCCGAGCTCGATGACCCGGCCCGAGCATTCCATCCCCGGGTAGGGCGGCGCTCCCGGCGGCGGGGGATAGTGGCCCTGCCGCTGCAGGACGTCCGCGCGGTTAAGCCCGGCCGCCGCGACCTCCACGAGCACCTCGCCCGGGCCGGGTACCGGATCGGGCACCTCCTCCAGGCGCAGGACCTCGGGTCCGCCGGGATGGGTGATAACAACCGCTCGCATGGGGTTTCTCCCTGTTTGCCGCAGTCGAAGGGGTGCTGCGGCGAGCTAGGTGGCCTAGGCTTCGGTGAAGGTGCTCATCCGGTCCCCCACCGGCACGTCATTCTCCTACACCGATGAGAGCTGAGGGGAACGACCTTGGCCGATCACGACCAGGACCGCAGCGACGTGGCAGGGACAGGTGAGGCTGGCGTTACCCGGCACGCGGAGCACACGGAGCCCCAGGACCAGGAACCCCAGGACGAGGAACCCCAGCACAGCAGGCCGCAGCACACCGGGCCGCAGCACAACAGGCCGCAGCACAGCGGGCCGCAGCCGCCCAGGCTCTTCGGCCGGCCAGCGCCGTCCGGGACGCGGGCCGGTTTAGGACCGCAGGAACCCTGCCCGGTTCCGGAACTGCCGGATGCGTTCGCGCCTGGCGTGGCCCTGAGCGGAATGGGCGCCGCGCTGAGCGGTACGGAGGCGGAGCCGGGTGACGCCGGGGACCCTTACGGCACCCCGGACGACTACGACACCGCGGAAGCCTACGGCCCGGCGGACGACTATGAGGGCGAGTACGACAGCGCCGATGCGTACCGCCCGGAAGGCGGCTTCGACAGCGCTGATCCCTACGGTTCTCACGGGAGCCCCGGTTCTCACGGCAGCCCCGGCTCTTACGGCAGCCCCGGTTCTCACGGCGGCCCCGGTTCTCACGGCAGCCTGGGTTCTTCCTACGGCAACCCGGGCTCCCCGTCCGGATCCCCTGCGGCCGCCGCCATGGACGCGGAGCGGCGTGCGGGCCAGGACCCGCCCCCCTCCACCCCGCGAACGGTCACGGCCGACAGCCTCACCACCGATCTTCTCCTGCCCGGGCGGCACAAAGCCCCGTCCGGCGGGTGGCGCCGCGCGGTCTTCGAGGTGACCGGCGGCCTGGTCCGCGCCCCGGAGTCGGCAGCGGAACGCCGCAGCATGGAGCTGACCGCGAGGGCCCGCACCCCGGTCGCCGGCGGGCACCACCGGGTCGCGGTGCTGAGCCTGAAAGGCGGGGTCGGCAAGACCACGACCACCGTGGGGCTGGGTGCCACGCTGGCGTCGCTGCGCGGGGACCGGGTCATCGCGGTGGACGCCAACCCCGACCGGGGCACGCTGTCTGACAAGCTCCGGCTGGAGACCTCGGCCACGGTCCGCGACCTGCTGAACGAGCGGGACCAGATCCGGCGCTACGCCGACGTCCGGGCCTACACCACGCAAGCCCCGAGCCGGCTGGAGGTGCTCGCCTCCGACCGTGATCCCACCGTGTCGGTGGCATTCAGCGAGCAGGACTACTGCGACGTGGCCCGGGTGCTGGAGCGCTACTACTCGGTCTGCCTGACCGACTGCGGGACCGGGTTGCTGCACTCGGCCATGACCGGGGTGCTCCGCCTGGCAGACCAGATCGTCCTGGTCAGCTCACCCTCGGTGGACGGGGCCCGGAGCGCGAGCGCCACGCTGGACTGGCTCCAGGCGCACGGCTGCGGCGACCTGGTCCGGCACGCGGTGGTGGTGCTGGCCGTGATCCGCCCGCGCGGCAAGAGCGCGGTGGACACCGAACGGCTGGAGCAGCACTTCGCCGCCCGCTGCCGGGCCGTGGTCAGGGTCCCGTACGACGCGCACCTGGACGAGGGCGCGGAGGTCGAGCTGGACCGGCTGAACGGGGCCACGGCCGACGCCTTCCTCATGCTGGCCGCCGAGACCGGCGACGGCTTCGCCCGGCCCCCGAAAGCGGGCAGCTGACCCGGTCTGCCGGGGGCGCCCGGGCCACATGCGGCCGGCGCCGAGGCAAACCGATGCCGCTGACGATCTGGGCCGCCCCCCGGGGCGGGTCGTGCGAGATCCGGCCGGTGGTCAGCAGGTCCGCTCACCCGCCATAATTCTCCGCAACGAAAACCGTCTCCCGCCGGCCCCCGCGCTACAGACGGGGGTCGACGGGCTCGGATTCCAGGGCCAGCACACCGAAAACGGCCTCGTGTATCCGCCACAACGGCTCGCCCCGCGCGCCCCGTTCCAGGGCCTCGAGTCCGAGGGCGTACTCCCGCAACGCCAGCGAGCGCTTGCGGCCGAGGTTGCGGTCCCTGAGCCGGGCCAGGTTGGCGGGCTCGGTGTAGTCGGGGCCGTAGATGATCCGCAGGTACTCCCGGCCCCGGACCTTGATGCCGGGCTGGGCCAGGCCGCGCCGCTCCCGGGTCTGGCCGTCCCGGGTCTGGCCGTCCCGGGTCTGGCCGTCCCGGGTCTGGCCGTCCCGGGTCTGGCCGTCCCGGGTCAGGTTGGCGTGCGGCTTGACCACCATGCCCTCGCCGCCGCCCTCGGTGAGGTCTTCCCACCAGGCGGTCCCGGCGGCCACCGAGTCCGGGTCGCTGGTGTCGACCCGGAGCCGCCGGGTCACGGTGATCAGCCCGGGGGCAGCGCTGGCCAGCCGGTCGGCCAGGCCGAGATGCCAGCTGTGATCACGCTCGTGGTAGACGGCGCCCTCGGTGGCCAGCAACTGGAACGGGGCCAGCCGCACCCCGTCCAGGCCGTCCACCGGCCAGCAGTAGCGCCGGTAGGCGGCGGTGAACGCCTCCGCGTTGGCGGCGCGGGCCGAGGTCCGGCTGGCGAGCCCGGTCACGTCGACACCCCGCGCCGCGGCCTCGCCGAGCAGGCGGACAGCCTCGGGCAGCGCGGCCCGGGCCGCGGCGCCGACCGCGGCGTACTGGTGCCGCAGCAGGTCCCCGGCCTTGACCGACCAGGGCATCAGCTCGCAGTCGAGCAGCACCCAGCCGGTGCCCAGCTCGTCCCAGAGCCCGGCCGCGCCGACCGCCGCGCGGACCGCGTCCAGCAGCGGCCGTGCGCTCCCGGGCGGGCCCTGTTCCCGGGCCGCCCCACGGCCCGGCCCGCCCTGTTCCCCGGCCGGCCTACGGCCCGGCCCGCCCTGTTCCCGGGCCGCCCTACGGCCCGGCCCACTCTGTTCCCCGGCCGGCCTACGGCCCGGCCCGAAGAACGGCCGTCCGGTCCGGGTGTACACCGCCCCTGGCATGCCGTCCGGCACCCCGAAGCGGGCGCGGGCCGCGGCCTCGTCCCGGCAGGCGAGCAGCACGGCCCGGGAGCCCATGTGCTTTTCCTCGCAGATCACGTCGGTCACGCCGTCGGCCCGGTAGGCCGCGAACGCCTCGGCCGGATGCTCCAGCAGGTCCGGCCGGCCGGACGCCGGGGCCGGGGCCATGGTCGGCGGCAGGTAGAGGAGCCACCGGGGATCCACCGCGAACCGGCTCATGACTTCGAGCGCGCCGGCGGCGTTCTCCTCGCGGACCGTGATCCGGCCGTGGTACGCGGTCTCGATCACCCGCTTGCCCATCACGTCGGTGATGTCGAGCACCCCGGGATCACGCCGGGCAGGCACGGTGGGCTCCGTCGCGGTCCCGCTCCCGTTGCGGCCGTCACCCCCACCAGCCAGACGCACACCATCAATCCCTTCCGCGCCGTCATCCCCGCGGTCGCCGCGGCGGGACGGCGCGGACGGGGGGAAGGGACGGGCGGGTTCGTACCAGACCCGCTCCGCGGGGACCGACACGACCTCCTTCTCGGGGTAGCGCAGGGCGGTCAGCCGGCCCCCGAACACGCAGCCCGTGTCCAGGCACATCGTGTTGTTAACCCATTCCGGTTCCGGCGTGGGCGTGTGGCCGTACAGGACCATGGCCCGGCCCCGGTAGTCGCTGGCCCACGGATAGCGGACCGGCAGCCCGAACTCGTCGGTCTCCCCGGTGGTGTCCCCGTACAGGGCGAAGCTGCGCACCCGCCCGGACGCGCGGCCCTGGTAGGCCTCTTTCAGCCCGGCGTGCGCCACGACCAGATGGCCGCCGTCCAGCACCAGGTGCGAGACGAGGCCGTGGCAGAACTCGGCCACGTCCTTGCGGAACGCCTCGTCCTCACCGTCCAGCTGGCTGAGCGTCCCGGCCAGGCCGTGACTGACCTGCACGTTCCGGCCGGACAGGGCGCGGGTCAGCTTGTTCTCGTGGTTGCCGGGCACGGCCAGCGCGTGGCCCGCCGCCACCATGCCCATCACCAGCCGGAGCACCCCGGCCGAATCCGGTCCCCGGTCCACCAGGTCGCCCAGGAACACCGCCGTGCGGCCACCGGGCGGCACGGCGTCCACGGCCCGCCCGGATCCGTCCCGGGTGACCCGGTACCCGAGCTTCCCCAGCAGTTCCTCCAGTTCGGTGCGGCACCCGTGCACGTCGCCGATCACGTCGAAGGGGCCGGTCCGGTCGCGGTGGTCGGTGAGCAGCCGCTCGCGCACCACCACGGCCGCCTCGACCTGCGCGGGGCTGCGCAGCACGTGGATTTTGCGGAACCCCTCCCGGTTCAGTCCGCGCAGTGACCGGCGCAGCTGGTCATGCTGCCGGTGAATGACCTGGCTTGCGAACCTGCGGTCAGGGCGACCCGAATTTCGTTGCGTACAAAGGTTTTCCGGCAGGTCCAGAACTATCGCGACGGGCAGCACGTCGTGGGTGCGGGCCAGTTCCACGAACTGCCTGCGGGCGGCGGGCTGCACATTGGTCGCGTCGACGACCGTCAGGCGGCCGGCCGCCAGCCGCTTGCCCGCGATGTAGGTGAGCACGTCGAACGCGTCGCCGGTCGCCGCCTGGTCATTCTCGTCGTCGGCGACCAGGCCGCGGCAGAAGTCGCTGGAGATCACCTCGAAGCGCCCGAAGTGCTCGCGGGCGAACGTGGTCTTGCCCGAGCCGGACACGCCGACGAGGACGACCAGGGACAGCTCCGGGATGCCCAGCTCCCGGCGCGCGGTACCGGCTGATTCCGGGCTGATGTCTTCCGGGCCAGTGTTTTCCGGGCCAGCGTTTTCCGAGCTAGGCACGGGTGAACACCGCCATCTGGGTGGGCGGGCCTACCCCGGGATCGTCCGGGCCGACGGGCAGGAAACGAACCTGGTAGCCGTGGCGGCCGGCCACCCTGCCGGCCCAGTCGCGGAACTGCGGCCGGGTCCACTCGAAGCGGTGGTCCGGGTGCCGGAACGCGCCGGGGCGCAGGTCGGTGAACCGGACGTTGTGTTCCGCGTTCGGGGTGGTGACGACGACGGTGCCGGGCCGGGCCGAGCCGAACACGGTCTGTTCCAGCGCGCCGAGCCGCGGCGGGTCAACGTGCTCGACGACCTCCATGAGCACCGCCGCGTCCAGGCCGCCCAGCCGCGCGTCGGCGTAGGTGAGCGAGGACTGCAGCAGGTCCACCCGGTCCCGCTGCCGTTCCGGCATGGTGTCCAGGTGCAGCCGCTGGGCGGTGCGTTCCAGGGCCCGGTGGGACACGTCGACGCCGAGGACCCGGGCCACGGCTGGTTCGCGGAGCAGCAGGGCGACCAGGCTGCCCTCGCCGCAGCCGAGGTCGCCCACCCGGGCCGCGGCGCGGTCCCGGAGTACGGTGTCGCGCAGGGCGGCAAGCACGGCGTCACGGCGCTGCTGGGCCAGCGGGCTCCGGGGGGGTGTGGGGCCGGCGATCGCGGCGTCCGCCTCCGGGGCGGCGTTGCCCGGGGCGGCGTTGCCTGGAGTGGCGTTGCCTGGAGTGGCGTTGCGTGGCGCGGCTGGCACCGCGTTGTCCGGCGCCTCTGGCACTGCGTTGTCCAGCGCCTCCGGCTCCGTGTCGTCCACCTCGGCGAGGCGCGCCACCGCGGTCGCGGCGAGTTTGCGCTGATGAACCAGGTAGCGATGGGTGATCAGGTCCCGCTCGGGGTGCGCGGCCAGCCAGTCCCCGCCCGCGCGGAGCAGCTTGTCGATCTCGGCGTCGTCGACCCAGTAGTGCTTGCTGTCGTCCAGCACCGGCAGCAGCACGTACAGGTGGCTGAGCGCGTCGCAGAGCCGGACCTGTCCCGTCAGCTGGACCGTGAGATAGCGGGAGTCGCCCCACTCCGGCAGTTCCGGGTCGAGCGGGAGACCCCGCGCCTGCACGTCCCACCCCAGCGGGCGGAGCAGCCGGTGCGCCAGGTCGGTGCCGCCGCGGCAGGACAGGGCCGGGATGCTGATCTGCAGCGGCAGCGCGCGGGCGGCCAGCCCTGGGCGGGCCTCACAGCGGCCGGTCATCGCGGTCCGGAAGACCTTGCCCAGCGCGACGGCCAGCATCGACGAGGCCGCGTAGGGCCGGTCGTTGACGTATTCGGCGAGAGAGAACGCCTCCGGGCCGCCGCCGCCCGACCCGGCCCGCCGGCGCCCGCGGACCAGCCCGATCGGGTCGATCTCCAGCAGCAGCGCCGCGGTGCAGCGCTGCTCGGCCGCCTCCGGGTAGAACACGTGCGCCTCGCCCGCGGACACGGCGAAACTCTGCAGCCGGTCCGGGTGCTTGTGCAGCAGGAAACCAAGATCGGTCGCCGGTGGCTCGGTCAGCGTGATGGTCAGCAGCATCGTCAGCTTTCCGCGAGATCGCAGGGCCTGGCACGATCCTTGCATAGCGGGGGGCTGGGCGGCCTCCCGATAAAATCGCCGCGGCGGTGACCCCCCTCGTCATCGAGCTCACCGGCCCGGCCCGGCTGAGGCCGCCGCCCGTCTCCGGCTCCCACCCGTTGCCGGAGGCACTGAGACAGCGAGGCACCTGGCGGAATGCCAGTTCAGCGGTTACAAATCAGTCATGACCGCTGTAGCCGGCCGCAGGGTCGCTCAGAGCGGCGAGTCGGCCGGGTCCGAGTCCTCGGAGTCCGAGTCGGCCGGGGACGCGTCTACGGCGCCCGGCGGGCCGCGGCGGATCGTCGTCGCCGGGGACTGGCACGGCAACCAGGAGTGGGCACTCAGCGTCATCCGGCGCGTCCCGGCCCTGCTCGCGGGGGAGAGCCAGCGGCTCATCCTGCACCTGGGCGACTTCGGCATCTGGCCGGACAAGCCCGGGCAGATCTACCTGGACCGGCTCAGCCGGGCCCTGGGCGAGGCCGGCGCCGAGCTGTGGTTCGTGGACGGCAACCACGAGGACTTCGACCGGCTCGGCCAGCTGGATGAGAAGCCCGGCCCGGACGGGCGCGTGCCGGTGGTCCCGCGGATCATGCACCTGCCCCGCGGCCACCGCTGGAGCTGGCACGGTCTCACGTGGCTCGCGTGCGGGGGCGCGGTGAGCGTGGACCGCGCGATCCGCACCGAGGGCGTGGACTGGTGGCCGCAGGAGGAGATCACCACCGAGCAGGAGGTGGCCATCTCCGGCAGCGGCCACGCCGACGTGATGGTCTGCCACGACTGCCCGTCCGGCGTCGCGCACAGCTTCGCCCACCCGCCCGCCGACTGGGCACCCGAGGACCTGGCCCGTAACGACGCGCACCGCCGGCGCGTGCAGCGGATCGTGGACGCCGTCCTGCCCGCGTATCTCATGCACGGCCACCTGCACCGTGCCTACCAGCGGACGTGTGACTTCGGCTACGGGCCGGTGATGGTGACCGGCCTGGACGCGGACAACCGGCTGCGTAACTTCGCGGCCCTGGACCTGACCACGATGCAGTGGGACGTGCGCGGCGGCTGGTTCAGCCGCTTCCGCCGCGGCCCCATGGCCGGCTGAGGCGCCGTCCGCGGATGCGGCCCCGTGGCCGGCTGCGCCGTCAGCGGATGCGGCCCCGTGGCCGGCTGCGCCGTCAGCGGATGCGGCCCCGTGGCCGGCTGCGCCGTCAGCGGATGCGGCCCCGTGGCCG
>WNGB01002244.1_pt1 | contig 31344 bp, 29 predicted proteins | sample 5400681 | NCBI WGS metagenome assembly WNGB01 (sample SAMN13153367, study PRJNA577476) | soil metagenome | isolation source: 115 cm soil or saprolite under grassland replicate 2 | place: USA:California | collected 2016-06-15
AACCCGCCGAGGTTCATGCCGACCTCGACGTTGTTCCCGGCCCCATAGACGGCTCGAATCTCTCCGCTCGAGAAGCGGGGCTCGATCGGCCGCCAGAACCAGTCCGTTTCTAAGTAAAGGTTGCCGCGGTCGAGGATGTCTGCCGTGGGGACATTGAAGACGGTCTGTTGGCCCGACATGGCGACGGAAGAGAGAAGGCCGATGCCGGCCAGGCCGACCGCACGGAGAGCGTTGCGACCGCCTTTGAAAGAACGGGGTGGGCGAGCCGCCTGGCAAGAACGGGCCGGGAGTCGGGGACCGCGCGGAGGCTTGTCGAAGAGAAGTGCATCGACGTTCCAGAGCACGAGCGCGCGGCGGGCGAAGGCGACCAGGGCAAGAAAGCCAGCCACCACGGGCAGGACTGGCGGCAATCCGGGCGAGCCGGCGAGTCCACCGAGAACTATGCCCGCGACGAGACAGGCGAGGCCGGCTCCCGAATGCCGAAGAGCCACGCGAGAGTTGGCCGTCCGCTCTCTCTGCTCCAGGCTCTCCATGGCCCAAGGCTGATCCTGGACCCATGAAGAAGTCCGGAAGAATGCCGAAAGGATTTCGAAAGACAGGTCTACGAGTCCGGACTGAATCGATAGCCGACCCACGGCTCGGTCAGGATCCAGCGCGGCCGGTTCGGGTCGTCCTCCAGCTTGCGGCGCAGGCTTCCCATGTGCACTCGCAGTGTGTCGTTGGTCACGCCCTCGCTCGACCGCCACACGGCCGAGAGCAGTTGCCGGTGCGTCCAGACTCCGCCGGGCCTTTCGAGCAGCTTGAGAAGGAGGGCGTACTCGGTCGGGGTCAGGTGGATCGCGCGGCCGGCTTTCCGAATGGTCCGCGTCTCGCGGTCGACCGCGATGTCTCCCCACTCCGAGAGTTCCAGGCCCGCCTGCGAGTCCCGGCGGCGCAGGAGGGCGCGGACGCGCGCCAGCAACTCGGCGAGGCCGAAGGGTTTCGTCACGTAGTCATCCGCGCCGGCGTCGAGCAGCCGCACCTTATCCCGCTCTTCCTGGCGGACGGTCAGAACGAGGGCCGGTATTTCGGTCGTCTCCCGGATCTTGAGCACCAGATCGAGTCCGTCGAGCCGCGGCATGTTCAGGTCCGTGATGACCAGGTCGAAGTCTTCCTCCCCGAGCAGCGTGAGAGCCTCCTGCCCGTCGGATGCGGTCTCCACTTCGAGGCCTTCTCTTTTCAGGGCATCCTGGATGACCTTTCGGATTCCGGCTTCGTCGTCGACCACCAGGACTCGGCTCATCCCGTCACCCGGGGGAGCCGAATCTCGAAGATCGTTCCCCCTCCGGGGGCTCCGCCCAGCCGGAGCGTTCCGCCGTTCATCTCGACCAGGCTCCGGGCAATCGAAAGGCCAAGCCCCGTGCCCTGGACACCGGCGGAGGAGGGCAATCGCACGAACCGCTCGAAGACCCGTTCGCGCTCTTCCGCCGGGATCCCGGCGCCGTTGTCCGTCACCCGCAGGAAAGCCCAGCCGTCCTCCTGGTCCACAGCGACGCGGATCTGACTGCCCGGAGGCGAGTAGCGGGCGGCATTCTCGAGGCCGTGGCCCAGCGCCTCGGTCAACTGTCCCGGATCGACTTGGACCGCCACGTCGGCGCCCGGCGCGTCGATCAGCAGGGGATGCCGGGCAAGAGCGTCCCGGAACCGCGAGACGGACGCTTCCACGATCTCCCCGCACCCGACGACCTCCCGGCGCGGTCGTGCGGCGCCCGAATCGAGTCGAACGACTTCCATCAGCTCGCCGATGCGGCGAGTCAGTCTCTGCAACTGCTCGAGCGCCAGGCGCGACGTCTCCGACGAACCCGCCTCGGCCACCCAGTTCTCGATCGCCGCGCGCGCGGTCGCGATCGGCGTTTTCAGGTCGTGCGCGAGCGCGGCGAGGAGCGTCGACTTGATCCGCTCGCTCGTTTTCGTCTCTTCCGCGGCGCGCGCCAGCCGCAGGAACCGCTCGCGTTCGAGCGCGAGCCCGAGCAGGACCGCGCATCCCTCCGCCATTCGCTCGCTCGACTCCACGCCGCGCGCGACCAGGACTCCCGTGCGCTGAACGCCCACCGGGATCGAAATATAGAGATCGGTCCCGCCCAGTTCCGACTGGAACGCGGCGGAACTGCCCTGACGGTAGACGCGCTCCGCGATTTCCTCTTTGACGCCGGCCTGCGTCGTGGATGCGGCCCTCGACAACTTCCGATCCTCGTCGGCCAGGAGAATGGCGACCTGCTTGGCGCCCAAGGCGTCACGCAGGCGATCGGCAGCCACGTCGAGCAGGGACTCCTGATTGGTGTCGGAGAGGAAGGCCTGGGACAGCCGGGTGAGGGCGGCCAGGTCCGCGCGCTCGGCCTCGACTAAGCGGAGACGGCGTCGGGCCAGATCGGAGAGCCGCCCGATCAGCAGGCCCGACAGCAAGAAGACGAAGAGGGCGACGACGTTGCGCGGGTCTTCCACCGTGAACGTGTGGACCGGAGGAATGAAGAAGAAGTTGAAGCCGAGCGTCGCGAGGACCGCCGCGAGGGCTCCCGGTCCGCTCTCCCAGATCCAGGCGGCGAGGAAGACGCTCAGGAGCAGCAGCAGGGCGACCGAAGAATCTGCGAGCCCCGGAAAGAGCTTCAGGATCCCGATCGTCGCCAGCACGAGGAGAACCGCGGCCGGATAACCGACCCGTCGCGCCCGCAGCGGCTCTAGCACGCAGGGATTGTAGTGAGATTCCCGGTTTCCGGTTTCAGGTCGGCCTCGTTCTCCTGAGACTCGAAACACGAAACCGGAAAACCGCCGGCTCGCCCGGCACGCCCTTTGCTCCTCCCCTGCTTTCTGGAGGGACCATGAAGGATTTCCGGATTTTCTGTCTCGCGGCGGGCCTCCTGGGCCTCGTCGGCGCCGCCGGCTGCAGCGACAACTCCGACACGACCACGGGGAACCTGTCCGTCGTGCGCCTGACCGTGGACGCTCCCGACACGGCGAAATCGGGGACGAACTTCGGCGTCGAAGTGCGCGCGTTGAACGTCGGCGTCGCCGGCATCCACGAGGGGCACGTGTCTGTCACGCTGCCGTCTCCCCTGACGGTGATCTCGGTGCAGGCCCCGGCGGGCACGTCGGCCACCTTCTCCAACGGGGCGTCGGGCGGGACCGTTGACTGGAGCCTGGGGACGCTCGACTCCAACAGCCAGTCCAAGATCGAGATCACGACGATGGGCCTGCTCTCCCCCTCCGAGGCGACGAAGAGGCTGACGGTCCTCGCGACGATGACCGCCGATGGTATTAAGCCGGGAGACGCGGTCGCTCAGGACGACGTGGTGCTGACTCCGTAGTTTCAGGTTTCAAGAAGTTTCATGAAGAACCCGGGCTTCGCCTCCTGAAACCTGGAACCTGAAACTTCTTACTCGGGTTTCAGCGCGCGGGTCATGAGGCGCTCGACGGCCTCCCTCGCGGGGACACCCTCATAGAGCACACCCAATACGGCCTGCGCGATCGGCGCCTCGACGCCCGCGGCGGCGGCGATCTTCGGCATCGCCAGGCACGTGCGGACGCCTTCGGCCACCTCGGGCATGTCGGCCAGGATCTCCGACAGGCTTCGGCCGCGTCCGATCTCTTCTCCCACTCTCCGGTTTCGCGACTGGCGGCCCGTGCAGGTGAGCATCAGGTCCCCGATCCCGGCCAGCCCCGCGATCGTGCGATCCTGTCCGCCGTTGCCTCGGACGATGCGTCCGATCTCGGCCAGTCCCCTCGTCACGAGGGCGGCCAGCGTGTTGTGTCCGAACCCCAGCCCGGAAACGATACCGGCGGCGATCGCGACGACGTTTTTCAGCGCCCCGGCGAGCTCGACACCGACCAGGTCCTCCGAGCTGTAGAGGCGAAAGAGCGGACTCGAGAACTCCCTTTGAAGCTCTCGCGCCAGGCCGGCTCCGGCCACCACTGCCGCCGTGGGATCTCCGCGGGCGACTCCCTCCGCGAACGTCGGGCCGGAGAGAGCCGCGACCTGCGCTTCCGGATGAAACTCGAGGAGGATCTGCGACATCCTCTTCAACGTCTCCGGCTCGATCCCCTTTGCCGCCGAGAGAAAGCGCCGATTCTGCAGATGCGGCGGGGCGGCTTCGAGGAGCGAGCGAAAGGCGGCGCAGGGAACCGCCACGATGGCAGTTTCCGAGTGGGCCATGGCTCGCTCCAGATGGGGCGTGACACGGACGCCGGCCGGGATCGGGGTACCCCTCAGGCGCCTCGGGTGGAGACGCCTCTCTTCGATCGCCTCGCAGACCCGCGCGTCACGCCCCCAGAGCAGAACGTCGTGCCCTCCGCGAGCCAGGTGGATCGAGAGGGCCGTTCCCCAGGATCCGGCGCCCAGAACCGCGACCCTCATTCGCGGCCGAGCTTTCGCTCTTCTCCGCGCGCGAGGCGTTTCAGGTTCCCGACGTGCTTGAAGACGACGACGACCGCCGTCGCGGCGGCGGCGAGAACAATCGAACGGGAGGCGTGGGAGAGAAGGTTTGACGCGGCGGGAAGGAGTGAAATCGACACGACCGAGCCCAGAGAGACGTAACGGCTCACCGCCACGATCGCGATGAAGACGGCGAGGCAGCTGACCGTCGCCAGCGGGGCGAGCGCGAGAAACGCGCCGACCGCCGTCGCGACCCCCTTGCCTCCGCGAAAACCCGAATAGAGCGGGAAGACGTGGCCGAGAACGGCCGCAAAACCCGCGGCCGCGGCGTAGCGCGGATCGGCGGTGACGACGCGCACGAGGAGTACCGCGGCTGTCCCCTTGGCGACGTCCAGAAGCGCCACCGCTGCGGCGAGCGTCTTGCCGTGCGCGCGCAGCACGTTGGTCGCGCCGGCGTTTCCCGAGCCCACGTCGCGGATGTCCGAGCCGGTGCGCCACCGGACGAGCCAGAGCGCGAAGGAAACCGATCCCAGCAGGTACCCGGCGACGACGAGCAGCGCGGCCGGCCAGTTCAAGCCCGAACGCCTCTGAGGCCACCGGTAAAGGACCATTCCTCCAGAGGCGTGTGGACCGCTCCCTCCCGCAGGAGACGGCTCTCGTAGAAGACACACGACCGCACGTGCCACGGCGGGAAGCTCCAGGCCTCCACCTCGCGCCGGAAAGTCTCGACGGCGCCGGGCGGCCACGGATGGCGCAGTCGAGCGAGCGTCACGTGGGGGTGGAATGGCCGCCTCTCTTCCTGCAGGCCGAGGCTTCGCGCTCGAGTGTCCGCCTCCTTCGCCAGCCGCGAGACCTCCTCCACTGCGGGCGTCGGTTCGAAGCCGACTCCCAGGACTCGCGCCGGCCCTCTCGGGGGAAAGACGACCGCGCCGGCGGCCTTCATCTCGCCTGGCACTGTGGCGGCCGCCACCGGCCCGACCGCCTCCGCCAGTGTCCGGATGTTCCCCGGAGAGATCCGCTCGAAGAACTTCAGCGTCAGGTGCCAGCTTTCCGGTTTCGTCCAGGAGGCCCGCGGCAGAGATTCCTTCAAGCGCGCGACCAGGTCGCGCGCGCTCTCGACCCAGAGTCCATCGGTCGGGATCGCGAGGAAGGCTCGGATCTTTCTTTCCTCACTCATCGGCGAGGGGTTTCGGGGGACCGCGAGGTCCCCTGCGCATCTTCCAGACTCCGCCGGACGAGCTCCAGTCCATACAGCGAAGCGGCCAGACGGACAGCCGCGCGGTCGCCGATGAACTCTCTCTTTTTCGCGATCTCGGGCCGGTCCCGCCCGGCCAGAGCGAAATGGACCGTTCCGACGGGTTTCTCGGGCGAGCCTCCGTCCGGTCCGGCAATCCCCGTCACGGCCAGAGCCAGGTCGGCCGCGAATCGCTCGAGGGCTCCCCTTGCCATCTCGCGTGCGGTCTCTTCCGAAACAGCGCCGTGCGCCGAGAGCGTTGCCTCCCCGACAGCGAGGAGCTCGCTCTTGGCGGCGTTGCCGTAGGAGACGATGCCTCCCAGGAAGTATTCGCTGGATCCCGGTATGTCCGTCACGAGCTTGGCAATCATCCCCCCCGTGCACGACTCGGCCACGGCGAGCGTCTTTCTTCGCTCGCGCAACAGGCTCCCCACGCTCGCGGCCAGATCCTCGCCGCCGCGGCTGAAGATGCGCGATCCCAGGGCCGCGCGAAAGTCCGCCTCCATCTCGTCCAACCTCCGCTCGACGTGGTCCGGCTCTCCGATCGACCGCAGATGGAGCTGCACTTCTCCCGGAGACGCGAGAATCGTGACCGGATCGTCCTTCCATTTCGCGTACACCGGCGTGACGAGCTCCTCGACGGCCGATTCCCCCAGCCCGGCGACGCGCAGGACCCGCCGGGACGCTACCGTCCGCCCGGCCCGCCCGCGAAGGACGGGCAAGACTCGCGCCTCCATGATCTCGCGCATCTCCAAGGGGACGCCGGGAAGGACGATGTACTCCTTGCCTCCGCGCTCGATCCAGAAACCCGGCGCCGTCCCGCGAGGGTTCTCCAGCACCCGGGCACCCACGATGAAGTCCGCCTGCTTCTCGTTGGTCGAGGCCATCCGTATCCCCCGGCGCGCGAAGCGCTCCCGCATCCGGGCGAGGTAATCCTCGTCGCGACGAAGCGCCATCCCGAGCCTGCGGGCCACCGCGGGCACCGTCACGTCGTCCGCGGTCGGTCCGAGCCCTCCCGTCGTGAAGAGGATCTCCGCCGCCGCCGAGGCAAAGTCGATCTCCTCGCCGATCGCCTGGGGCTCATCCGGGACAATGGACTTGCGAACGACCGGAATGCCGACCTCTTCCAGCCGCGCCGTCAGCCAGAGAGAGTTGGTGTCCTGCCGCAGCGGGGAGAGCATCTCGCTTCCGATCGCGATGATCGCCGCCCGCGCCGCAGCCCGGCCCTCCTCCCGCGTCGGAGAGATCATGACTTCTGAAGCGTGGATTCGCGGCTCTCTTCCTCGGAAAGCGCGGCCCACTGCTCCACGAGCGTGTCGAGCTCCGCTTTCTTCGCGGCCTTCGTCGCGGCGAGATCGCGCGCGGCGATGGGGCCGAGTGTCAGGGCCTCCTCCCAGAGCCGCGTCTCGAGGGCTTCGATTTCCTCCTCGAAGGCGGCGATCCTCTCCTCGAGCGCCGCGATGCGCTTGCGCCGCCGGGCCGCCTCCCTCTGCGACGGCGACTCCGGCTTGCGCGCGGCGCGCGCGGCAGGCGCCGCACGGGATGGCCGGATCTCCCGGCGGGCCGCTCCGGCGCTTTCGGGCCGGGGTGGCTCGGGGCGCCGCCGCCTCTGCCCGCGGACCTCGGCCGTCTCCGTATAGTTTCCCTCGAAGGCGAGCGCCCGGCCGCCCCGCAGATCCAGAACACGCGTGGCCAGCCGATCGATGAACGCGCGGTCGTGCGAGACGAAGACGATCGACCCCGGGAATTCTTCGAGCGACTCCTCGAGGGCCTCGCGGGAATCCAGATCCAGGTGGTTGGTCGGCTCGTCCAGGAGGAGCAGGTTGTGCCGCTGGCGCATCACGACCGCGAGGGTCAGCCTCCCCTTCTCGCCGCCGGACAACCCGGAGATGGACGCGAAGACCTCCTCGCCCCGGAAGGCGAAGCGAGCGAGGTAGGAGCGCATCGTCTCCTCGGTCTCCTGCGGATGCTCGTCCCAGACGGCGTCGATCGCGCGCCGCGTGGGATCCAGGTCTCGAAGCTCCTGGTCGTAGTAGCCGATCGAGACGTCATGGCCGGTCAACGCGCTTCCGGACAGCGGCGGCAAACGACCCGCGAGAGTCTTCAAGAGCGTTGTCTTGCCCGTCCCGTTCTCGCCCAGGATCGCCAGGCGCTCGCCGCGAAGGAGCTCGAACGAGACGTCGCGCACGATCGGCGATCCGGTCTCGTACCCCGCGTCGAGGTGCTTCGCCCGCAGGAAGCTGCGGCCTCCGATCCGCGCGGCGTCGAACTCGAAGGCCACGGAGGTCATGTCCCCGGTCGGCTTCTCGATCCTCTCGACGCGACGGAGCTTCGTTCGCCGTCCCTTGGCCTGCCGGGAGTTGACGCCCGCGATGTTCCTGCGGATGTACTCCTTCTCCTTCTCGATGAAGTCCTGCTGCTTCTCGAAGGCGCGCGTTGCCGTCAGGATCCGCTCGGCCTTCTGCCGCTTGTAGGCCGTGTAGCCGCCGGAGTAGGCGGTCAGCCGCCCGTTCTCCAGGTCCACGATCTCCTCCGCCACGCGGTCGAGGAAGCGCCTGTCGTGCGTGATGACAAGGTAGGCGCGGCGCGAGCGCGCGAGGTAATCCTCCAGGAATTCGACGGCGTTGAAGTCGAGGTGGTTCGTCGGCTCGTCCAGGAGCAGGACGTCCGGCGAGGACAGGATCGCGCGCGCGAGCATCGCCCGGTTCTTCTGTCCGCCGGACAGCTCCGCGAGCGGCCGAGCGAAATCCGCTTTTTCGAAGCCGAGCCCGGAGAGGGCCTTCTCGACTTCCGCGACCATCTCGTACCCGCCTTGGTTCTCGAACCGGTGGGAAAACGCGTCGTAGCGGTCGTGGAGGGGGGCCGAGTTGTCGCCGTCGGCCATCGCATGCTCGAGCCGGCGCATCTCGGCCTCGATCCGGTGGAGGTCCGCGAAGGCCCCGGCCGCGTAATCGTGAAGCGATTCGGAGAGGTCTCCCGGCAAGTCCTGGTCCACTGTCGCGATCTTGACGGCGTTGGCCTTGACGATCCCTCCCGCGTCCGGCTCCTCGCGCCCGAGGACCATCCGCAGGAGCGTCGTCTTCCCGGCCCCGTTCCTCCCGACAAGACCCACCTTCTGCCCCGGGTTGTGCTGCCACGTCACATCCCGAAGCACCTCCCTGGGCCCGTAGGACTTGCGCACGTGATCAAACCGATACAGCACAAAGGCATTTTAAGCGCGAACGCCCTTGCCCTCCGGGAGCCGGGCAGCGCAAGGGCCTCCTCCCACCGGGAACCAGCCAGCGCTTGCGGGGTCCCTGCCGCCAAGGAGGACAGTGTGTTCGAAAGCAGCCTGATCGAATCAGCGAAACAGAATCGGAAGGCATCCAGAGGAATGTCACTTCCCCTTATAGGACCGCCACGCTGAGCGGTCGCGCTGTTCGCGTGTACCTCACCGTGACGGTGACATTCAGCCTGCATTGAAACGCGCCGAGGAAGACCCCCTCAGGACGACAGGGCGTCACGCTGTCAGCTACAGCTTCTCGATCGCAAGAGGCTTCGGGGAAACGGGCTCGTCGCCGATGCGGAAGAGAGAGGCCAGCTCCCGTTCCATGTTGGGACGCGGGGGAAGCCGTTCTCCGAGGCACAGCCAGGCGAGCGGCTCGCCCCGGCCGACGCGGTCCCCTATGGTTTTCTCGATCAGGAATCCAGCAGCGAAATCGATCGTGTCTTCGCGTTTGCGGCGGCCGCAGCCGATATCAATCGAGAGAAAGCCCATCTTTTCCGTGGAGATCCTTCGTACATACCCCGGTTGCAGAGCGAGCGCGGGAACGCGCTGGGCCGGAGCCGGGAGACGGGACAGGTCGTCCACGACGGCGGGATCGCCGCCTTGAAACTCGATCATCTGTTGGAACTTTCGCGCCGCAGCGCCGGAGTCGAACGCGCTCTCAAGGCGTTTGCGGGCCGCTTCCTCGGTCAGCAAAGGATCCGCGAATCGGAGCATGTCGCTGCCCAGGACCAGGCAGATCTCGCGTACCGCCTGCGGACCCTCGTTGCGCAGGACCCGGATTGATTCCTCCGCTTCGAGCGCGTTCCCGACGGCCCGGCCGAGTGGGCGGCTCATGTCCGTGATCCAGCCGGACGCCTGGCGTCCGGCGGCGCGGGAGGTGTCCACGAGCGCGCGGCCCAGAGCGCGGGAGTCTTCGAGAGACTTCATGAAGGCGCCGTCCCCTGTTTTCACGTCGAAGACGATCGCGGTCGTGCCCGACGCGAGCTTCTTGGACAGGATGGAGGCCACGATCAGGGAGAGGTTCTCAACGGTCCCCGTGACGTCTCTCAGGGCGTAGAGGATCCGGTCGGCGGGAGCGATCGTATCGGTCTGCGCAAAGAGCGCGGCTCCGACTTTCGTGAGGGCCTCGCGGACCCTCGGGAGATCGAGGTCGGTCCGAAAGCCGGGGATCGCCGCGAGCTTGTCGAGCGTGCCGCCGGTGTGGCCGAGACCCCTGCCCGACATCATGCCGACGCGCGCTCCCGCGGCGGCGACCAGAGGGGCGAGAACGAGCGAGACCTTGTCTCCGACTCCTCCCGTCGAATGCTTGTCCACGACCGGAGCGAGATCCGACAGATCCCAGCAGTCTCCCGAATCGCGCATGGCTTCCGTCAGCGCCGCCGTCTCCGCGGTGGAGAGACCGAGGATCACCGCCGCCATCAGGAAGGCGGCGGCCTGGTACTCGGGGACCTCTCCGGAGACGACGCCGCGGACCAGGTATGCGATCTCCTCCTTCGGCAGCTCCTGACCCTCTCTCTTTGCGCGAAGGATCTCGTAGACGCTTCTCATCCGGCCTTTCCTCGGCTCTCGCCGATGACTCGGTTCTCCAGACGACCCTTGCCGCCCGCCTTCGCGGAATACATCAGGACGTCGACCGTCTCGACCATCCGCTCGACCGATACCGGGGGCGTCTCGAACGTGGCGGCCCCGATCGACACCGTCACCGGCCAGGGCCCTTGCCGCATGACCGCCGTCACGTGCTCGTCGAGCTTGCGCAGGACCGCCTCGGCGTCCCGGGCATCCGTCTGCGGAAGCAGGACGATGAATTCGTCGCCTCCCACGCGCGCCACGATGTCGTTGGCGCGGAGGCTCTTGCGTATGGCCTGCGCCGCGAGTACGAGAACCCGGTCCCCGGTCTCGTGTCCGAACCGGTCGTTAACCTGCTTGAAGTCGTCCAGATCCAGGTAGGCCACCGTGAACCGGCCGCCGTACCGCGCCATGCGCTCGATCTCGGCCTCCGCCAGCTCCGAGAAGGCGCGCCGATTGGAGACCTGCGTCAGCGAATCGACTCTCGCGGTGGCCCTCTCCCGCCAGAGCGCCGCCCGGAGCGCGCACAGAAGCGTCGAAACGAGCAGGAAGAGCCCGAGGAGAAGAACGCCGTCGCCGCAGACGACCAGGATTTCCGGCTCGCCGGGCCTCCGCTCGACGAGCGACTCAGCGAGCCACAGGCCGGCCCCGAGGAAGGAAAGAAGGATCCCGGCCCGCCGGCCGACAAACCATGCCGTGAGCGCGATCGGGGCGAGATAGAAGATGGAGAAGCGAACGTCGAGGCGGAGCAGGTAGCTCGCGGACACGGTGACGGCGAGAAGCAGTGAGGCGATCGCGATCACGACGGGAGGCGCGAGCCTCGCGAACCTCTGCAGGGCGATCCGGATTATTCGGCCCATGAATTCTCTACTGCGCGAGCGATTTCGCCACTCTCTCTCGCCAGTGCCGTGCCTTTTCGAGTATCGCCGCTTCCTCGAGAGTCGTCGGCCGGCGATGCTGGAGCAACGGCTTGCCGTCCACCCACACGTCTGTCACGTCGGAGGCCTTGGCCGAATAGACGAGCGCGGAGTAGGGATCCTCGAAGGGCTCCACGTGCGGGTTGTGGACGTCCACTGTAATGAAGTCCGCGTGCTTGCCCGGCTCGAGCGAACCGATCTTCCGGGAGAGCCCGAGGGCCTGTGCCCCGCCGCGCGTCGCCGCCGCGACGAGGATGCGCGCGGGCAGCACCGTCGGGTCTTCCCTGGAGACCTTGGCGAGTTTGCCCGCGAAGTCCATCGCCTCGAACATGTTCAAGTCGTTGTTGGAGCCGGCGACACCGTCGGTGCCGAGTCCCCAGACGAGCCCCTCGCGCTGCCAGGCCGTCACGTCAGCGATGCCGGAGCCGAGCTTCATGTTGGATTCGGGATTGTGCGAGACCGCCACGCCGTACTGCCTGACGAGCGCGCGGTCCTTCTCGTCCATCCAGACGCCGTGAGCGGCCACGATCGGCACCCGCAGGCCCTGCGCGGAAGGATCGAAGAACCCGATCGAAGCCAGGTGCAGGACCGGGCTCTCCGGCGACGCGTTGCGCGAGTCCGCCAGCTCCTTCTTCGTCTCCCGCAGATGGATCAGGATCGGGATGCCCTCGGACAGCGCGAAGTCCCGCGCAGCCAGCAGCGTCTTTTTCGAGCAGGTGTAAGTCGAATGGGGAGCGGCGGCGGGCGTGATCCGAGGATGGCCCTTCCAGCGCTTCACGTATTCCCTCATGAACGCCAGGGTGGACGGCAGGTCCCTGTGGGCCGGCAGGGGAAAGTCGATGAAGGTCTCCCCCAGCACGGCTCGCAATCCCGCCTTCTCGACGGCGCGGGCCGCATCCGACTCGAAGTAGTACATGTCGGCGAAGGTCGTCGTCCCCCCCTCGATCATCTCGAGAGCCGCCAGGAGCGTTCCGTCGTAAACGAACTCGGGGGAGACGTTCTTGCCTTCTGCGGGGAAGATGTGTTCCGTCAGCCAGCGGTCGAGCGGCAGGTCGTCGGCGATCCCGCGGAGCAGCGTCATGGCGGCGTGCGTGTGCGTGTTGACGAGGCCGGGCAGGATGATGTTCCTCTTCGCGTCGTAGGTCGCCCGCGCGGTATAGCGCTCCGAGACCTCCGCGGAAGGACCGACGGCGAGAATCTTCCCGTCCTTGACCGCGAGGGCGCCGGGATCGAAGAGGGAGAACTTCTCGTCCATCGTCACGACCCGGCCGTTGACGACGAGCAGGTCGGCGGAATCCTTCTTCGCCGGCGCGGCGGCAACGAGGAGAACAGCGGCCCCGACGAGCGCGAGGAAGAGCAACTTTCCTGTCATTCTGAGTCGCGAAGCGCCGAAGAATCTGCTCCGGATTGCGTTTCGCCGGGCATCCGTTCTTCCCGCCTCCGAGAACCGGAGCAGATCCTTCGCTTCCCTCAGGATGACAGCGAAGGGCGAAGCGATGACAGGACGAACGGTGTTCGAAGAGATAGCGGACTCCTAAAAATCGAACGGCTCGGGAAAGAGCTCTCTCAATTGAAAGCGTTTCTTCTTGCCCTGCGGAGTTGCCGCGATGATCGGAACGTCGCCGGCAAACTCCCAGAGAATCTGGCGGCAGGCGCCGCAGGGCGGCGTGGGCTCTTCGGCGTCCGTCACGATGGCGACCGCGCGGAATCTGCGGACGCCTTCCGAGAGCGCTTTCCAGATCGCGACCCGCTCGGCGCAGACGGTCAGGCCGTACGTCGAGTTCTCGATGTTGCAGCCTCCCCAGATCCTGCCGCTCTCGTCCTGGATCGCGGCGCCGACGGAGAAGCCGCTTCTCTTCGAAAGCGCGTTGGCCCGGTACCGGGTCGCGGCCTCGATGAGCTCTTCTTCTCCCTCTCCCGGCGCGAGGGGGCGCGGGGGGGTTCCCTTCGCCGTCACTTCAGCGCCGTCCGTGGCCGCAGGCCACGCCGCGCGGAGCGAGCGGCCGGCAGACCGGGGTCAGGGGCGTCTCTCACGCGTTCTCGACGGCCGCCGCGATCCTCGGCACGGTCGCCTCCAGGAGCTTCACGAATCGCGCGCCGACCCGCTTCGTGGTCTCCAGCACCTCCGCGTGGTTCAAGGGCTTCTTCAGGATCCCCGCGGCCATGTTGGTGATCGTCGAGATGCCGGCGACGCGCACGCCGGCATGGCGCAGCGCGATCGCCTCGGGGATCGTAGACATGCCGACCGCATCCGCGCCCAGCTTGCGCCACATACGGATCTCTGCCGGCGTCTCGTAGGAGGGTCCGGTCAGGCCGACGTAAACGCCCTGCCGCAGGGGAATCCGCAGCCTGCGCGCTTGCTCCTTGAACACGCGGCGCAGCCGCTCGTCGTAAACGACGCTCATGTCCGGAAAGCGCGGGCCGAGGGCGTCTTCGTTCTCCCCGACGAGGGGGTTGGTGCCGAAATTGTTGATGTGGTCGGTCATGAGCATCAGATCGCCCGGACGGAAGGAGAGTCGAACTCCTCCCGCGGCGTTGGTCAGGATCACCGCCTGGATCCCCAGCCTCACGAGAACGCGCGCCGGGAAAACCACGTCCGCCATGGGGCGCCCTTCGTAGTAGTGGATTCTACCGGACAGGACCACCACGGGCGTCGTTCCGACGCTGCCCAGCACGAGTTCTCCGGCGTGTCCGACGACTCCGCTCGGCACCGGGAAGTTCGGAATCCTGTCGTAGGCGATCGCCGTTCGCTCCGACAACCCCTCGGCAAACGCTCCGAGCCCTGAGCCGAGAACCAGCCCGACGAGAGGCTGCGCCTTCGCCTTCTTGCGGATCGCCTCGGCGGCGGCGTCGAGACGCCCGGGAAGCCCCGCGTCGTTCATTGGACCGGCGCCCCCATCTCCCAGATCAAACCCGCCATCGCGGCCGTCATGAAGCTGACGAGCGAACCGGCGAGCAGGGCCCGGAATCCCAGACGCGCCAGGTCCGACTTTCGGGTCGGAGCCAGGCCGCCGATGCCGCCGATCTGGATCCCGATCGAGGAGAAGTTCGCGAACCCGCAGAGGGCGAACGTTGCGATCAGCTTTCCCTTCTCCGAGAGCTGTCCGACGACGTCCTTCATCATCGAGAAGGCGAAGAACTCGTTGATGACCGTCTTGTTGGCGATCAGGTTCCCGACGATCGCGGTGTCCTTCCCGGGCACCCCCAGGATGAAGGCCAGGGGTCCGAGGACATAGCCGAAGATCTCCTGCAGGGAGAAGGTCGGGTTGCCCCAGAAGTGACCGACCCAACCCAGGAACCCGTTGAGCATCGCGATCAAGGCCACGAAGGCAATCAACATCGCCGAGATGTTCAGGACGAGAGTCATGCCCTGCGACGCTCCGCTGGCGGCCGCGTCGATGAAATTCACGTTCGCCTTCTCGACCTTCATCCTGACCGTCCCCATCGTGACGGGCTCCTCCGTCTCCGGCCAGAGAATCTTCGCGATCAGAAACGTCCCCGGCGCCGCCATGACGGAGGCGGTGATCAGGTACTTTAGCGGCGCCCCCATCGTGACGTACGCGAGCATGACCGCGCCGGAGACGTGCGCCATGCCTCCGGTCATCATCGTCAGGAGCTCCGAGGTCGTCATCGCGGCGATGTAAGGGGCGATCAGGACCGGCGCCTCCGTCTGGCCGATGAAGACGTTGGCCGCGACACAGAGGGCCTCGGCGCCGGAGACCTTCATCGTCTTCTGCATGACCCAGGCCATGGCTTTGACGACGACCTGGATGATCCCGAAGTAGTAGAGGAGGGAGAAGAACGCGCAGATGAAGATGATGATGGGAAGGACCTTGAAGGCGAAGATGAAGCCCCGGAGAGGAAGTCCCGTCTTCGAGCCCACATCGTCCATCGGCCCGGCCAGCCATCCGAAGAGGAAAGCGGAGCCTTTGTCGGCGTAGCCGATCGCGCTCGAGACCTTGTTCGAGAAAGCCTCGAGCGCGTTCTTGCCGCTCTCCCAGTAGAGGACAACGGCGGCGAACGCGAGCTGGAGCGCGAACGCCCACCCGACGGTTCGCCAGCGGATGGCCCGGCGGTTGCGCGACAGCGCGAGCGCGACCCCGAAAATCACGAGCATGCCCACGAGGCCGATCCAGCGCATGTCTCCTCCAGCTCAAAAACGCGCGCCATGCGCGTCGAACTCCCGGCCCCGCCAGGTCAGGCGCCTCAGGACAATCCGTTGAAACAAGGATCGGCAGGTCATTCCCGCCCAAACGGCCGCCATTATAGGGTGAGTGAAGGACGGCCAGGAGCGGATCGCCCGGAGCGGCTGCGAGGACAACGCGCGCCAGGATCGGAAGCGCCGTGCCCCAGACAGCCAGGTGCAAGGTCGAGAGAGATTCACGACCACGAGGAACAGGATGAGGCAGCCGCAAACGGCGGCAGCCGCCAGGATGACGTGGACCACTACGTCAGCAGTCGGGCGAGCGCGCTCTCTCCGCGCGGCGCCGGCACGCCCAGCCATTCCCCCGCGGTCGCCGCGAGGTCGCAGAAGCCCTGCCGCACGCCCAGGTCCACATCGGAGCGGACGGCCCCGCCGGCCGCAAGCAGCGGAACGAATTCCCGCGTGTGGTCCGTCGAGACGTCCGTCGTCTCGCAGCCGTGATCGGCCGTCACGAGGAGCAGGTCCTCCGGGCCGAGGGCCTCGAGAAGATCCGGCAGGTGAGAGTCGAGCGACGCGAGGTTCTTCGCATATCCGGCCGGGTCGTTGCGGTGCCCGTACTTGCTGTCGAAATCTACGAGGTTGGTGAAGACCACGTCGGCTCGCCCGTCGCGCATGGCCTGGACCGTGACCCGCATTCCCTCCGAATCCGAACCGGTGTGCAAGGAATCCGTGATGCCACGCCCCGAGAAGATGTCTCCGATCTTGCCGACGCCGAAGACCGACTTGCCGGCGGCCACGAGCCGGTCGAGCCAGGTCTCCCCCGTGGGCTCGACAGTGAAGTCGCGCCGGTTGGCGGTACGTGTGAAGCTGCCGGGCGTTCCAACGAAGGGGCGCGCGATGACGCGGCCGACCAGATGTCCTTCCTTCAAAATGCCGCGGGCGAAGCGGCAGAGATCCCAGAGCTTCTCGGGAGGCCAGATCTCCTCGTGCGCCGCGACCTGGAAGACCGAATCTCCCGATGTGTAGAGAATGGGACGACCCGTCGCCAGGTGCTCCGCTCCCAGTTCTTTGATGATCTTGGTGCCGGAAGCGGCCCTGTTTCCCAGGACCTTTTTTCCGGCATATTTCTCAAACGGCTCGACAACCTCCCGCGGGAACCCGCCGGGATAGAGCGGAAACGCGCGCTCCACGACGAGGCCCATCATCTCCCAGTGCCCCGTCGTCGTGTCCTTGCCCGCCGAGAGTTCCATCGCCTTTCCCCGGGCCCCGGTCTTTCGGCCACGCCCGTTGACCGCGAGAAGTCCCAGGCTTTCGAGGTTCGGAAGCTCGGTGGGATACCTGTCGAGCACGTGGCCGAGCGTGTCGCTTCCGGCGTCTCCATACGCCCCGGCGTCGGGTGCGGCCCCGACGCCCAGCCCGTCGCACACCAGGATGCCGACGCGGCGGCTCACCCGAGACTCACAGGTCTGTCACTCTGAGGCCCGCAGGACCGAAGAATCTGCCCTGCGGATAGGCTGACTCACGAGCCGGGGATCTTCTGCCGGGCGTCGTTGCGGTAGGGGGAATTCGGGTAGTCGGTAACCAGCCTCTGGAACGTGGCGCGAGCGTCGGAGGCGGAGCCGGAGTCTTCGTAAACCTGTCCCAGGGTGAAGAGGAGGGCATCCTTGGGCGCCGCGGAGGCGGGAGATTCGATGGCTCGTTTCAGGCGGTCGATCGCTTCGGTCTTCTTCCCCTGCGCCGCGAGGAGACGCGCCGCGTCGAGCTCCGCCGAAGCAGCAACCTCCGCCTTTGCCACGCGCGCGGTTCGAGCAAAAGTCTCGGCGTTGGGCGCCCTGTCGCGCGCGGCGAGAATCAGGGCAGCCGCCCGGCCCGCTGAAGTCCCCGGATAGCCCGCTGACTTGCGCAGATGCCCGTCCGCTTCCTTGTCCCTCGCCTCCACCGTCGCGAAGGCCTTCGCGGCTCCCAACGCCGCTGGCTGGCCCGCGATCGGAGTGTCCAGGACGGCCAGCGCGGCCGACAGTTCCTTGCCAGCCTGGTTCTCGCGGTAACTGCGCAGCAAGAGAAACCCTCCGATGAGCACGGCCACGACAGCCGCGGCGACCATGCCTTCCGTGACTCCCCGCCTGTGATGGGAGACGTAGTCCACCGTCCGGCCCATCGTCTCGACGAGGTCATTGCGCTTCAATTGTTTGCGAGTGATCTTTTTTGCCATTGACGGCGATTATCAGCGAGAGAGCGAAACCGGGTCAAGGAAGCCTGGCGTCTGGCGGCGGCGGCTCGCGGCGACGTCCCGGCATCCGGCCCGCGCGGCCGAGGCTCAAGCCGGCGGCGACTTCGAGGGGAAGGACCACCAGATACCAACCGATCACGAAGATGGTCAGCTCCTGGGGGAACCCGGCGGCATGCCGCGCGCCGATCCACCGGATGAGCCCCGCGAGCGCGATGTTCACGGCGGCGGCCGCGATCGAATACCACAGGCCCGCGGTGCGCGGCCGCGTGATCCAGGGTCTGGCCGGGATGGGATTGCGGCGGCCCGAGAACCACGCGCCCAGGAGGAAGACGAGCGCCAGCACGCACGTCCCCGCCGCGACGCGAATCTCGGAAGGCGCCAGAAGTTCCGCGGTCACCGTTTCGCCGAGCAGCAGCTCCATCCATGGAATCACGTTGGTTGCCGCCACCAGAGACAGGAGCGCGACCCCTGTCCGCCGGTCGTACCGCCGCCGCTCGGCCATCAGTCCACCCACTTCCATGGAGGAGGCACGTAATTGTCTTCACCGGGATTGCCCCCCTCCGAACGCGGCAGCCACTTGAGAACCGAAACCCGGCCCAGCGGGCCGAAATCGCCGACGCTCACTCGGAACGCGTTGCCCTTCTCTCCCTCGCCTGTCAACCGCCTGTCGGAGAGGTAGACCCCGCGGCAGGAGTCGCCCGGGCTGCAGTTGACCGAGCCGTATGGGATAGTCGTCGTATACCTCGAGGGCCTCATGGGCGTCTTGCTGTTGGGATTCTGGGGTGCCACGAGGGTCCCGTCCGGGCGAAAGACGATGCGATCCGTGATCTCCGGATCCCCGCTGTACGTGTCGAAAGCGACCGAATTCCTGCCGCCGACCTCATCGCCGTCGGGCGCCTGGAAAAAGACCCCGGTCCGCAGCCGCAGATGCAGGAAGGTTGGTTCACCCGGGTCTTGAATGAAGTTGCAGGGAGGGGCGTCGGTCCAGGCCACCATGAGTCGAGTCGCAGGCTGGATCCACAGCACAACCTGCTCATTCGACTTCACGGCCTTCAGGCGCGCCGCCACGGCGAGCGTGTAGACCTGCTGCGCCGCAGCCCGAAGCCGCTCCCTTCTCCAGAGCCTGTAAAGGTAAGGACCGGCCAGCAGACAGACAATGCTCGCGACGGTGATGGCGACCATCACCTCGACAACGCGCACCGAAAGGAGGCGCCCCGGCATTCGAGCCATTCTCTTGCGGAAGTTGAGAGAGGCGAGTCGCCGCCCTTCCGCCGTCTATCATCTCAGAGACGGAGGGGAAGTTATACTCAAGATCGCCATGGACGAGATCAAGATCACCGGCGAGCCCTCGGCCTCGGGCGACCGCTGCAAGTTCACCGTGGACCGGCCGCTCGCCCCCGGCGAATCAGCATTCTTCGCGAACGTGGAGGACGCCGGGCTGTCGCCGCTCGCGCGAGATCTCCTGGCTCTTCCCGGCGCCGAATCCGTGCTGATCGCCGACAACACCGTGACCGTCGGCTCCGCGCATCCCGTGGACTGGCCGGCGCTGGGAATCGGCAACGTCATCCGCAAGCACATCCGCGGCGGACAGCCGATCGTCTCCGCGGAGTACTTCGAGAGCCTTCCCTCGGAGGGGGATCTGAGGTGGGCCATCGGCGACCTCCTCGACCGTGAGATCAATCCCGCCGTGGCCGCGCATGGAGGGTACGTCGAACTGATCGACGTCAAGAAGAACAACGTCTACATCCGTCTGGGCGGCGGCTGCCAGGGCTGCGGAGCCGCCGACGTGACCCTGAAGATGGGCATCGAAAAAGCAATCCGCGACCTGGCTCCGCGCGTCGGCGAGATCCTCGACACCACCGACCACGCCGCGGGAAGGAACCCCTATTACTCGCCGGCGAAATGACGCCGAACGCGATCTCGCTTCTCTGTCATCCTGAGCCCCTCGCGCCACCTTGTCATCCTGAGCCCTCGCGCCACCTTGTCATCCTGAGCGAAGCGAAGGATCTGCACCCTCTTCCGAAGACACCACGAATTCCAGCCTCCCGTGCGCCGCGCGTAGCGCCGCTTCCGCGCTCTCGGGCGTCGCCGCCCGACTGAAGATGAATCCCAGATAACGCGATCCCTCCGGCAGCGGCACGAGTCTCTGCCCGAGATGCGCGGAAATCGTCACGTCTTCGATGTCGGGCACGGCTCGCGCCTCCGGCAACCCCCGCACCTCCTCGAGGACTCCCCCGCGCGGAATCGGAATCATCATCACCCCCGCCGCCCGGCCTTCTCTCTCCGGCTCGGGCATCTCCATCCGGAGAGCGTGGCGCAGGATCAGCTCTTCGAGCGACATTCCCATCCCGAATCGCAGCGTGCGCGAACAGAGCCCGCCGATCGAGCGCGCGGCGATCTCGATCAACCACGGCCCGGTTTCGTTGACGCGCAGCTCCGCATGGACTGGCCCCTCGCGCAGCCCAAGGGCGAGGGCTCCGCGCGACGCGACCCGAGCGACGCGCTCCTGCGTCTCCTCCGGCAGCCGCGACGGCGTGACGTAGATCGTCTCCTCGAAGTACGGTCCTTCGAGCGGATCGGGCTTGTCGAAGAGCGCCAGGACTCTCAGCTCCCCCTCCCGAAGCAGGCCTTCCAGCGCGACCTCTGGTCCCGGAACGAAATCCTCGACCAGAATCTGGCGAGCCGGACTCAGCGCGCGATCCCCGGCGAGCGGTGTGCGGAAGTTCCCCTTTGCCGCGACCTCCAGATCGTCGAGGATCTCTTCGATGCGGCGCCACGCGGAGGCGAACTCCTCGCGGTCACCCGCCCGTATGACGCCGCGGCTGGCCGCGAGAAATGTCGGCTTCAAGACGCAAGGAAACCGAACTTGCTCCGCGGCCCCCCTCGGATCCTCATCTCGATCGAACACCCGGTAACCGGGGGACGGCACCGTTGCCTCCGCCAGCAACCCCCGCATCGTCTCTTTGTGCCGCGCCGCGACCGCGGCGTACACCGGATTGTGAGGAAGGCCCAGGGCCCGCGAGATCACCGCCGCCACGACCGCCGTGTCTTCGTCGACTCCAATCACCGCTTCGATCGGAGTCTTCGCGGCAAATTCCAGGGCCCTGCGAGCGCATGCCTCCGGATCCCGGAACTTCAACGTCAGCAACCCCTCGGGATTCATGCCTTCGAGAGTGCTCGGCTCCTCCGAACCCACCGTGACGTCCATCCGCAGTTTTCCTGCCGCCGCCAGAAGATCCGGCGTCTTATACGTCGTCGTCGGCAAGAGCAAAAGGACGCGCGGCACGCCGAAATGCTTCGATTGATGAGCGGGATTCGGGGAAGGAAGGAGGTCTACGACTTCAGTTCTTCGAAGTACCCGTGCAGGTCGCGGAGAGCCTGGCGGTTGATCTTCTGGTGGCGCAGAGACTCTCGGAGGAGGGAAAGAGCAGCGACACCTTCAGGGACCATTCTCAGTTCGTCGATGACCGGCAACGCGGCCAGAATTTCGCGCATGGCCTCGTGATCCTTGCCGGACTCCAGAAGCAAATCGGCCACGACGAGGCCCAGGGCAGCGTCGTCCGCCCTCATCCCGATGCCATGGAACTGCTGTCGGGCTGTCCGATAGGCGTCGATGGAGGCGGCAGTCTGTCCGACTTCCCGCAGGAGGGTTGCCAGCCCCCACTGGACCTTCGCGAGGGCGACGCGGTCATTCAGCCTCGTGAGCACTGGAATTGCCTTGAGCGAAGCCTCAATCGCGTTTTCCGAGTCCCCCATCATGCCGTAGATGTGCGTCAGGTTGCCGTACGCTGACGCGACAAGCTTTTCGTTTCTCAGCGCCTTCGCGTCACGGCAGATCTCTTCGAAAACGCCGACCGACTCGTCGAGGCGATCGCATTCCATCAGGGCGAGACCTTCAAGAAAACAACACTTCAACGCTTCGTCCGGCATGCTCAGGCCGTGGAAGGCCTCCGCGAGGGGCGGCGCCAGCTCCAGGACGGCATCCAGCTGACGTTCCTCCATCCGCAGAGCAAGTCGTTGATAGGCAAGGCGTGACAGCTCGCCGACCGCATTCGCCGTGTGGCGGAACCCGGACTCGGAGCGATCGAACCAGAGGCGAGCCTCGTCCCGCCGTGAGAGTTGACGGCAGGCTGTTCCGGCGATGAGCGCCAGCTCCCCGAGAAAGTAGTCTCGCTCATCAAAAAGACCTATGGCTCTCTTGGGCAATTCGACAAAACGATAGAAGAATTCGGCTTCGTCCAGCACATGCGCGGGCGCGGCGTCCATCCTCTCGCGCAGATAGGAGCAGAGCGAAAGGAGGCACTCGGGCTCCTCGATGTTCAGGCTTGCGGCATTCCGCAGGCGTTCGGGAATTGGAGTTGCCAGAACGCGACTCGCCGCAGCCCTGCCTTCGTCCGGCGTAGCGGACCGAAAGGGGAAAGGAAGAACGCGACCAGTCATTCAAGACACCCGATGAACCGCGAGTCTATGGATTTGCGTAAACGATCGAATCGATCTGTCTGGAACATTCTGCAGGTACCGAGTTCCTTCTACGTCGGAATGATTCCGCCTATCTTGATCACGAAGCGAGTCGCTTTCTTGTCCGGGCGGGGCCAGGTCGGTCGGGGAGACGACGTCGGTTCGGGTTGGCGGTCCGGGGCTCGCGCGGGGAGGTTGGAAGCGGCCATTTCAAAAACTCCTTTCGCAAAAAAAAAGCTCGGGTACGCCGAGCAAAAAGGGAAACCTGTAAATACTGTGCGCGATACCCGGACAAAGTCAAGAGTCTTTTGACCCGGTGCCGGACGAGCGCCGTCGACGTCCCTGGAACCAATTTCCCCTGTCCGCTCATGGAGATAGAATGGGCGCCCCGACGCGACCGAGAGGAGATTTCATGAACCGATTTCGCTCCCTTGCCGCTATCCTGCTGGCCTTTGCGCCGATGATTGCGATGGCCCAGAAGAAGACTTCCACCAAACTCGCCGCGGGGAGGCCCGGGGCCACGACGAAGTCCGCGGCGGCCGGCGACATCCTGCCGTTCAAGGCCGTGGAGAAAAGGCTGCCCAACGGGCTGAAGGTCATCGTCGTACCGACGGGGTTCCCCAACATCGTCTCACTCCAGATCCCGGTCCAGACAGGCTCCCGCAACGAGGTCGAGCCCGGCAAGTCCGGGTTCGCCCACTTCTTCGAGCACATGATGTTCCGGGGCACGAAGGCCTACCCGCCGGAGAAGTACCAGGAGATCCTGACCCAGGTGGGCGCGCGCCAAAACGCCTACACGACCGACGACTACACCAACTACCACACCACCTTCTCGAAGGAAGACCTCGAGTTGATGCTCAAGGTCGAGGCGGACCGCTTCAGGAATCTCGACTACTCGCCCGAGGGCTTCAAGACCGAGGCGCGCGCCGTGCTCGGGGAGTACAACAAGAACAGCGCCAACCCGCTCTTCAAGCTCGAGGAGGTCCAGCACGACAAGGCCTTCACCACTCACACCTACAAGCACACCACGATGGGATTCCTGAAGGACATCGAGGACATGCCCAACCAGCTCGAGTACTCCAGGGTCTTTTTCACGCGCTGGTACCGGCCCGAGCACACGACCGTGATCGTGGCGGGCGACGTGGAGCCGGCGAAGGTCCTGCGCCTGGTCGAGAAATACTGGGGTGGCTGGAAGCGCGGCGCCTACAGCGTCGAGATCCCCCAGGAGCCGCCGGCCAAGGCGCACGTTTACACGCATCTGACCTGGACGAGCCCCACCCTTCCCTGGGTCACCGTGGCGTTCCACGGCCCGGCCTTCTCGGGCGTCCAGACGGACTTCGCCGCGATGGACATACTCTTCGATCTGGAGTTCGGCGAGACCTCGGACATCTACAGGAAACTCGTCGAGCAGGAGCAGAAGGTGGATCAGATGTTCGCCGACAGCGGCGGGACGCAGGACCCCGGGCTCTCCACCGTCTACGCCCGCGTGAAGAAGATCGAAGACTCGGCTCACGTGCGTGATGAGATCCTGAGGACCTTCCGGAAGGCCATCGCCGAGCCGGTGGACTCAAAGCGACTCGAGGAAGCGAAGTCGAACGCCCGCTACGGATTCGCGCGGCGACTCGACAACACCGAGACGATCGCGGCGACGCTCGCCCGCTTCGTCCGGTACGAGCGATCCTACGGCACGCTGAACCGGCTCTACCGGACCTACGCGTCGTTGACGCCGGCGGACCTGCAGGCCGTGGCGAAGAAATACTTCACCGACGCGAATCTCGTGGTGGCGACCGTCTCGGAGCAGCCGATGCCGGACGCGGTCGCGAAACTTCCCTCCCTCGCCTCGCTCGCGCCGGGCGTTCCCGAAACCGGCCCCGCGGCAGACGTGGACTTCGTCCTCCAGAAGACGGCGCTCCCGCAGTTGAACGTCAAACTTCTCTTCAGGGTCGGGTCTGCCTATGACCCGAAGGGCAAGGAAGGCCTCTCCGCGCTCGCGGCCGCGATGGTCTCCGAGGCGGGATCCAGGGACCGGCGCATCGACGAGATCAACAAGGCCCTCTTCCCGATGGCCGGAGCCTTCCGCGGACGCGCGGACAAGGAGATGACGACCTTCACCGGATCCATCCACCGCGACAACTGGAAGGCGTTCTTCGACATCGCCCTGCCGATGCTGCTCGATCCCGGCCTGCGGGAGGAAGACTTCAGGAGGCTCAGGGACGCGCAACTCAACCAACTGAAGGAGGACCTGCGCTCCAACAACGAGGAAGAGCTCGGCAAGGAGAGACTCCAGGCCAATATCTTCGCCGGCACTCCCTACGGCCATCCCGTGCTCGGAACCGTGGCCGGCATCGAGGCCATCACGCTGGAGGACGTCAAGGGATTCATCGCAGGCGCGTACACACGGGCGGCGCTGACTGTCGGTGTCGCCGGGGACTCCCCCGAGGAAATGATCACGGCGCTGAAGAAGCAGATCGCGAAGCTGCCCGCGGGGCCCGCGCCCGCGGCGCCTCCGGGGATCGCCGGGAAGCGCCCGAAAGGGCTGGAGGTCGAGATCATCGAGAAGGAGACCCGGGCGACGGCCATCTCCTTCGGCCTGCCGATCGAAGTGACGCGCCCGCATCCCGACTACGCCGCGCTGTATCTGGCGCGTACGTGGCTGGGCGAGCATCGCTCCTCCGTCTCCCACCTCTACCAGCGAATCCGAGAGGCCCGCGGGATGAACTACGGCGACTACGCCTACATCGAGGCGTTCCCGCGCGGCATGTTCCAGTTCTTCCCCGATCCCAACATCGCGCGCCACGCCCAGATCTTCGAGGTCTGGATCCGTCCGGTCGTCCCGGTCAACGCGCACATGGCTCTGCGGATCGCGGTCTACGAACTGGACAAGCTCATCCGCGACGGCCTCTCGAAGGAGGACTTCGAGCGCCTGCGGGACTACCTGATGAAGAATGTCTTCGTGATGACGGCCACCCAGAACCAGCAGATCGGCTACGCCCTCGATTCGAAGTGGTACGGGACCGGCGAGTACGCTTCGACGATGCGCGAGCGCCTCAAGTCTCTCACGCTCGAGGCCGTCAACGCGGCGATCCGAAAGCACCTTTCAGGCAAGGATCTCTCGGTGGTGATCGTGACAAAGGATGCAAAAGGCCTGAAGGAAAAGCTCGTCTCCGACGAGTTCTCGGCCATTCAGTACGATGCCCAGAAGCCGAAGGAGCTGCTTGACGAGGACAGGGTCATCGGAGCGCTCAAGCTCAACATCAAGCCGGAGAACGTGAGGATCACTCCGGTAGATGAGGTGTTTGCAAAGTGACAGAGAACGCGATGCCGCGTTCTCTGTCATCCTGAGCGCAGCGAAGGATCTGCCCCCGCGATGCCGCGTTCTCTATTCATCCTGAGCGCAGTCAAGGATCTGCCCCGGCGTTAGCCGGAGTAGTTCCAGGGTGTGTTTGCAAGGAGCAGCGGCTTCGCGGCGGCGTCGCGGACGCCCACGTTGACGACCTCGGCGACGAAGACCGTGTGGTCCCCGCGGTCCACCGAGTTGCTCACACGGACCTCGAACCAGGCGGGCACGTCCGTCAATAGCGGCGCGCCGGTCTCCGGTCCGGGCTCGAAGCGGTAGTCACCCAGGCGGTCACGCTCGACCGCCGGAGGACGGAAGAACGCCTCCGCGATTCTGCCCTGCTCTTCCGTCAGGAGGTTCACGGCCAACGCGCCGCTTCTCTCCACCGCCTCGTGCATCGCGCTCGCCTTCTGGATCGCGATCATGACGAGCGGTGGACGAAACGAGCACTGAGACAGCCACGTCAGCGTCGACGCCGTCGGCTTGCCGCCGGCGATCGCCGTCATGATGTACATACCGTAGGGGAGCTTGCGCAGCACCTGGCGTTTCGCCTCTTCATCCATAATCGCCAGATTCTTTCATGAGCGAACCACGTGTCGTCATCGTCGGTGCGGGCTTCGGGGGGCTCTCGGCCGCGCGGACACTGCGCAACGCGCCGGTTCAGGTCACCGTCGTGGATCGCCGCAATCACCATCTCTTCCAGCCGCTCCTCTACCAGGTAGCGACTGCGGCGCTCTCGCCGGGCGACATCGCCTACCCCATCCGCTCGATCCTGCGCGGGCAGCGGAACGCGGTGGTGCTGCTCGCCGACGCGGTCGCGGTGGACGCCGCTTCCCACGAAGTCGCCCTGACCGACGGTCGTATCGTCTACGACTTCCTCATCCTCGCAACCGGAGCGCGCCATTCCTACTTCGGACACGAGGATTGGGAGACGCGCGCGCCGGGACTGAAGACCCTGGAGGATGCTCTCGAGATCCGGCGCCGGATCCTCCTCGCCTTCGAGAAGGCCGAGCGGGAACCGGACCCCGGCAGGCGAAAGGCACTCCTGACCTTCGTGCTGGTCGGCGGCGGCCCTACGGGCGCCGAGCTCGCGGGAGCCATCGGCGAGATTTCCCGGCATGTCCTGGCGAGCGATTTCCGCGCGATCGATCCGCGCGACGCGCGCATCCTCCTGCTCGAGGCCGGCCCTCGCATTCTTCCGACCTTTCCCGAAGAGCTCTCGGCGAAAGCCGCGGCGGCCCTGGAGAGGCTCGGCGTCGAATCGAGGACCGGCGCCGCCGTAACGGCGATCGGAGAGGGGTTTGTTGAGATCGGCGGGGAACGCCTCGAGGCCGGGACGATCCTGTGGACTGCGGGTGTCGCTGCCTCCAGGCTCGCGCGCTCGCTCGGCGTCCCCCTGGACCGGGCGGGGCGTGTCGCCATCGAGCCCGACCTGACCATTCGCGGCCATCCCGAGATCTTTGTGATCGGAGATCTCGCCAGTCTTCCCGACCGGGCGGGAAAGCCTCTGCCCGGCGTCGCGCAGGTGGCGATTCAGCAGGGACGGCACGCCGCCAGGAACATCGGATTCGCCGGTCGAGGCGAGCCCCTCCGGGCCTTTCATTACCGCGACCCGGGCAATCTCGCCGTGTTGGGACGCGCCGCGGCTATCGCGGACCTGGGACGGATCCGGCTCTCCGGATTCCCTGCCTGGCTCTTCTGGTGTTTCGTGCACATCCTCTACCTCATCGGCTTCCGCAACCGGTTCATCGTCCTGTTCGAGTGGGCCTGGGCCTATCTGACCTGGCAACGCGGCGCCCGGCTCATCACGGGAGAGATCGAGACCTTCGGCCGCGGGCATTCGCTTCGCGAAGGGCGGCCGGGAGAGTCAAGGCCCGGGCCGGACGACCGGGGGCCCCTGTGAGGTCGCGCTACCGGAGGCCGGAGGAGAGTCGCCGGCGGAGCTTCTCCAGACGGGGCGCGAGACGCGTTCGCGCGCCTTCCTGGATTTCCCGGACGGCACTGCTCACTCGCGCCTCGCCGACGCCGAAGGCCCGGCCGATCTCGATATTGGACAGCGGGGTTAACTGCCGCGCCAGATAGATTCCCGCCACTTTTTCTTCGCCGCCGTGCCGGCGCAGCTTCGCCAGCGACACACCCCATTCCCGGGTGACGGCTCGCTGAATTTCTCCCATTCCGGCATCCTGCGCGGCGCCAGACCGTCGCCGAACCCGTTTCCGGAAGGCTCGCGAGGACAGAAGGCGTTTCGCGTCGCGCAGGAACCGCCGGTCCCCTAGATACGCCTGCCTCTGGACGTCGTCGAGCGGAGAGGCAACTCGGCGGCCCTGCTCGATGAACCGGCGATAGGCCGCCCGCGCTGACGAGCGTCTGCGGCCGAACCGAGCCAGAGTCCAATCCACCTCCAACCACGCCGGCGCCGGCTCCGTTCCGGCCGTCGCACGGAAGTTGGTCCAGCGCCAGCCGCCCGGCTGTCGCGACAGCCCCTCACGCACGGGACTCCAGACGACGTAGCGGCACATCTCGAGCAGGTACCGCTCTTTCTGCACCAGGATCGACCGGTATCTTCCCTCGAGAAGCGCCCCCTCGCGCCCGTGGCGCCGATTGAACCGCTGCGTGTAACGCCCGTTGAGCGAGCGCATGCCGTGCGACAGACCCCCGGCCGGCATTTCGATCAGGAGCTCATACCGGTTCTCGAGCAGGCTGTACGCGTGAATCCTCCAGCGCTCCTCCAGACCGATCGTCCCGAGTAAGGCGAGAAATCCCTTCCGATCCTTCGCGTCACGGAAGACGCTCCGTCCTCCCCGGGCTCGCCCCGTGACGTAGCTCACCGCTCCCGGGTATTCCAGCCGCAAGGGTCTCGCCATGAACTCAGTATAGCCTAAAGACTTGACCCCAACGTCTTCGGAGGGCCGGGACTCCGTCTCGAGAACCGCCACCGCGCGGAGCCAGGCCGCCCGCCCCGGCCGGAAGAAGTGCGACGCGAGCAAGGCCGGGAACCGATCGGCCGTTCCGGTGTCCCAGGAGCCAGGAGGTATCGATGGCACGATGCGCGCGTCTCCTGGTCTGGGTCCTGGGCTCTCTCCTGGCGGCACGGCTCGGAGCGGCCGAACGCGGGAACTTCGAGCTTTCGGTCATCGTTCACGGTTCCCCCGCCGCTGAGTACTCCCTTCACGACCGCACTTATATCGAGGCCCTGCGGGGCGAGAACTTCTGGCTGCGACTCCACAACCCGACGTCGGAACGCGTCGCCGTGGCCCTCTCGGTCGACGGCTTGAATGTCGTGGACGCGAAACGGACGTCAGCCGTCAACGCCACGAAGTGGATTCTCGCGCCCGGGCAGACGGTGGACATCCCCGGCTGGCAGATCTCCGGCCAGATCGCCCGGAAGTTCTTTTTCACGGACACCGGGCGCTCCTACGCGAAGTGGATCGGCGACACCCGCAACGTCGGAGTCATCGAGGCCGTGTTCTTCCGCGAGAAAAGGCGGGCTCCGCAGCCGGTCACGAAGGAACCGTTACGGCGTCTGCGCGAAGAGATCGTTGTCGAGGGGGGCGTGCCGGGTGGCGTCGTCGGCGGAATTCCGGGAGACTCCGCGGGAGACAGCGGCGCAACCGTGGAGAAGAAGTCCGTTCCTTCCGCTCCTGCTCGGGCGCAAGCACCCGCCTCGCCCGGCGTCGCACAGCCGTCCCCGCCGGAGGCCGACCGGTTCGCCGCGACGGGCATCGGCGAGCGGACCAGCTTCCCGGTTCAATGGGTCACCTTCGAAGAAGACCCTGTCCCGGCGGCCACGATTTCCCTGCGTTACGAGTACCGCCGGGAGCTGGTTCGCCTGGGCGTCTTCCCGCGCGAGGACGAGCTGTATGCCCGAGACCGGGCACGCGGCTTCGAGCACGAGTACGCTCCCGACCCGCGGCACAGGCGCTAGCGTGAGTACAATCGCGCCGGCCGCGCCGCGGCGGCGCGATCTGCACTTGAGCCTGACGGAGCTGCCCGACGAAGAGCTCATCGCCCTCTCGAAAGACGGGGAAGACACGGCTTTCGGCGAGTTCCTCCGGCGCCACGCCACGACCGTACACCGCTGGATGGCCCGGGCCGTGGGAGAGCAGGAAGCGGACGACTTGACGCAGGAGGTCTTCCTGAAAGCGTATCGGGGGATCTCCCGCTTCCGGGGCGAGGCTCCGCCGCGCGCCTGGCTCGCTTCGATCGCCGACAACGCCGTCAAGAACCGGTACCGCGCGCGTGTAAGGTTCCGGCGCATCTTCACCAGCGGGGGTGAGGAGTCTCCCGCCCTGGAGCCCACCGAGACCGCGAGAAGCCCGGAAGAAAACGCCCGGGCCGGCGAATCACGACGCTACGTGGCCGAAGCGCTGAAGCTCCTGCCGGCCGAGTTCCGGATGCCCGTCGTGTTGAGAGACCTGGAGGAATGGAGCTACGAGGAGATCTCGGCATCGCTCGAATTGCCCGTCGGGACCGTCAAATCGAGAATCTCGCGAGGACGAGGACAGCTGAAGGCCCTCCTGCGCCCCCTCGTAGAATCCGGAAAGATCTGAAGAGATGAAAAACAACAACGCCCACCCGGCGCGCCTGGCCGGCTTCCTCTCGCGTCTCCACGACGGCGACCTGATGCCCGGCGAGCGCGCGCATTTCGAGTCCCACCGCGCCCACTGCGCTGAATGCCGGAAGGCCGTCCTGGAGTTCGAGGCGGCGCTCTCGCTCTTTCGCGCGAGCACGACCTCTCCCCCGCCGCCGGATCTTCCGGCCCGAATCCTGCGCAGGCTCCAGGCTGTCAGCCCTCGCCGGCCTCCGTTCGGGGTCGTCTTCGGGATCAACCTGAAGTGGGCCTCGGCATTCGCGGTGGCGATCCTCGCGACGATCGTCGGATCTCTGGTCATGATCCAGCGAGAGTCCGCCCGAATGGCCACCGCGCGTGACGCGCCGATTCCCGTGCTCCTGCAGAAGGGCCAGCGCCAGGCCGAGGTCCGGGAGTCCGGCGCCGTGGCCTCTCCGCGGGAAAGAAGGAACAACGCTCCTGCCCGAGAGGCGGTTGCCCCGACCGCCGTTCCCGCGCAGGAGCGATATGCGGAGGCTCCCCCTCCGGCGGGGACGTCCTCGGAAGTGAAGGCGCAGCCTCCCGCTCGCAGCGCCGCCGAGCCCGCGGCCCCGCGCGCCGCGCGAACTCTGGACACGGCGGCGTCGCCGCTTCTCCGCAGCGCCGAGCCTTCGGGAGGCGAGGGAGCGCTGTCCGCCACCGCGGCCTCAGCCGAGCCCGGCTCTCCGGCGCGACCCTACTTGATCGCCCTCGACGGACAGGGCAGCGCTCCGCAGATCATCAGTCCGGGAGCCGCGGAGCTTCTGGCGAACCTGCGCGGCCGCCAGTACGTCCTAATGGTTGAGGCGAGCGGCCGCGTGCGGGAAGCCAGGCCGGACGGCAAGAAGCGCCAGCCGGCGCGGCTCAAATCCAGAGACGTTGTCGAGGAAGAGGCGCCGCAAGCGGTGCGGGACCTCCGGTTTCAGGCCACAGACCGCCCGCGGCGTCTCCTCTTGCGCATCGAGTAACGTCGCTCGCGCTTGCGCGGCTGCGCCTGACGGCGCACCGACGAGTGACTCGGCCGGATGCGGCCTCGATCGCTCTCCTGATCTCACGCCGCGCGCTCGCTCCCGCGCCGCAAGGCTCCTCCGCTCGGTTACTTCGCGGAGACTCCTCGCGCCGCGACCGGAGCAGATCCTTCGCGGAGCCTGTCCCGAGCGGGACGCGGCAACTCGAAGCAGAAGGAGCAGATCCCTC
>WNGB01006258.1_pt1 | contig 31314 bp, 33 predicted proteins | sample 5400681 | NCBI WGS metagenome assembly WNGB01 (sample SAMN13153367, study PRJNA577476) | soil metagenome | isolation source: 115 cm soil or saprolite under grassland replicate 2 | place: USA:California | collected 2016-06-15
ACGCGAAAGTAATCGACGTTCGCCGGTTTTGTGCTAGGATAGTTCATGATGTAGCCTTTCTGACGATGCGGATCAGCACCACTATTGTCAGACGGCTACGTCACTTTGTCCACTCCTTCCGAATTTACGGATAGACACTAAGCAGGTTACCACACAGCAGCAGCAATCCTACCTCTCAGCGCGATCCTGCGCGGCGCCCGCCTGCACCCGGAAGGCATCCGGGCCTTTGAAGATCCGGAACAGGAAGTAGATCGACGGGAACAGCACCAGCGCGCCGGCCGCCAGCGCGATCAGCAGCAGCCGCAGCGTGATCGGCGGCGCCGCGGCCGCCTGAATAGTGATATTCGGCACGACCAGGTAGGGGTATTGCGCCGCGCCCCAGCCGGCCAGGATCAGCGTTACCTGGGCCGCCGCCAGCGCGCGCGCCAGGTAGAACCGCCGGCCCCACAGCGCCCAGATCGCGCCGATCGCCGCGCCGCCGGTGGCGATCTGAAGCGGCCAGGCCCACGGGCTGGCGCTCAGGCCGGCGCGGATGCGCGGCGCGCCCGCGCCCGATAGCAGAAACACCAGCAGCGCCAGCACGCCCACCGCCACCGCCGCCAGCAGCGCCCGTTGCCGGAAATCGTCCTGAAGCGCTGGCTCGCGCGCCTCCACCGTCAGGTACACCGCCGCCAGGAATGCAAACAGCGCCAGCGCGAAGCCGCCGACTGCCCAGGGAAATGGCGCCAGCCACGGATCGAAAAAGCCGCTGGTGACGATGTCGTTCTCGACCGTGATCCGGCCGGAGGCGATCGCGCCGACGCAGATGCCCAGCATGATCGGCGTGACGACGCTGGCGATCGCGAAGACCTGGCTCCAGCGCCGCTGGACGCGGTCGTGCTGGACATCATAAGTGCGGAATGTGAACGCCGCGCCGCGCAGCACTATCCCGATCAGCATCACCGTCAGCGGAATATGCAGCGCGATCATGATCGCTGCGAAGGCCGGCGGGAAGGCGGTAAACATCATCACCACCACCAGGATGAGCCAGACATGGTTGGCCTCCCAGATCGGCCCGATCGCGTCGGCGATCAGCGCGCGCTGCTGGCCGGCGCGCGGGCCACGCGCCAGCAGATCCCACACGCCCCCGCCGAAATCCGCCCCTGCCAGCAGCGCGTAGAACACCAGCGCCACCAGCATCAGCCCGGCCACGATCACCTCAAGCGACGGCATGGCTGGTCTCCTTGCCCGGCTCGCCGGCCGGGATAGTTGGGCTGGCTACCACCTGGCGCCACAGCAGCCAGACCACGATCACAGCCAGGAACAGGTACAGCACGGTAAATGTCACGAACGGCACCACCAGGCCCGGCATCGGTGTAACTGCGTCGGCGGTGCGCAAAATACGATAGACCACCCAGGGCTGTCGCCCGACCTCGGTCACCGTCCAGCCGGCCTCGATTGCGATGAAGCCCAGCGGCGATGCGGCGATGAGCAGCCACAGCAGCCAGCGCGCATCCGGCAGCCCGCGCTTGCGCCAGGCCAGGAACCCCGTCAGTACGCCGACGCCGGCCAGCGCAAAGCCGGCCGCGACCATGATCTGGAATGCGATATGGACGATCGCCACCGGCGGGCGATCGGCGGGCGGAACTGAGTCGAGCCCTTTGACCTCGGCGTTGAAGTCGTTGTGCGCGAGGAAGCTCAGGCCGCAGGGAACCTCGAGCGCGAAGTGCGTCTTTTCAGTGGCAGGATCAGGCAGCCCGCCGATGCGTAGCGGCGCGCAGCGCTCACTCTTGAATTGGCCTTCGAGCGCGGCAAGTTTGACCGGCTGGGTTTCGGCCACGACCTTAGCGCTATGGTCGCCGCTGATCGGTTGGAGCAGCGCGCTGACACCCGCGACGGCCAGCGCGATCGCCAGGGCCTGGCGGTGGAACTGGTTCGAGCGGTCGCGCAGCAGCATCCAGGCGTGAATGCCCGCGACAGCCGCGCCGGTGGCCACGTAGGATGCGATCGTCATATGCAGCACCTGCTGGAACGAGCTTGGGTTGAACATCGCCGCGATCGGATCGATATCCACCGGCCGGCCATTTTCAAGCCGGAAGCCGGTCGGCGTGTTCATCCAGGCGTTGGCAGTGACCACGAACACGCCCGAGATCGCGCCGCTGAACGCCACCATCACCCCAGAGAGCCAGTGAACCCGCGCCGACACACGCTCCCAGCCGTAGATATAGATGCCCAGGAAGATCGCCTCGGTGAAGAACGCGAATCCTTCGAGCGAGAACGGCATGCCGATGATCGCTCCGGCATAGCGCATAAAGCCAGGCCACAGCAGCCCCAGCTCGAACGATAGCACCGTGCCCGAGACCGCGCCAACCGCGAACAGGATCGCGGTGCCCTTGGCCCAACGCTTCGCCAGCGTCAGGTACACCTCGTCGCGCGTGCGCAGCCAGCGGCCCTCGGCGATCACCATCAGCAGCGGCATACCAATGCCTACCGCAGCGAAGACAATGTGAAATGCCAGGGACATCGCCATCTGTGATCGCGCGGCAATGAAATTCGACATCAGCAGCTCCCGTCTTTTTTTGAAAGCCCGCGATATATCGTGAATTATATCGCTATTTTCACGTAATCATAGGACATACGCGCCGCACGGATTTTCACTTTTGTCTGGTGTTTTTCGCCCGGCCGGGCGAAAAACACCAGACAAAAAAGATAGAGTACCATGCTGCCGCAGGCTATAAGAACATACAAAAAAATATGCCGATATCAGAGATGCATTTGTCGATCAATTACGAATAATATACACAAGGGATCTGCTCAATCGAATGCATCAGGTTCTTGATGGGTGAGCTGGACACCTCCCGCCTGCGTATGCCCGCAAACCTTGAGCAGCCCCGGTGCAGCATCTACGGCTATTGGCAGAACCCGTAGACGTATGATTTGAATGCCTGCCGCTGAAGGAGGATCGGGTATGCGTACGGCTTTTGGAAGAATGGCGTCGCTGCTGCTCATGTTCGTGCTGATGCTAACGGTTGTGCCGGCTGCGCTCGCCGCAGGGAGCGCCGTCAATATGGTCGTCAATCCCACGCTGGGCAACATTCTAACCGATAGCGACGGGCGCACGCTGTACCGCTTCACCCGCGATACGGTGAATGTGAGCAGCGCCTGCTACGGCCAGTGCGCGACGAACTGGCCGCCGCTGTTGATCGCGGACGGCAATCCGGTGGCCGGCGAAGGAGTTAATGGGAATCTGCTAGGCGTCCTCACCCGCACGGATGGTACACGCCAGGTGATGTACAACGGCATGCCGCTCTATCACTACAATGCCGACCCAAATCCGGGCGACGCCAACGGCCAGCTACGCGGCAACGTCTGGTTTATTGTACACCCCAACACCACCACGATCAGCAGCGGCCAGGGAACCGCCATACACGCATCACGCAACGATGCGCTCGGCCCGTTCCTGACCGATAAGGATGGGCGGACGCTGTACATGTTCACGAAGGATAGTGAGAATCAAAGCGTGTGCTACGGTGGATGCGCGACGAACTGGCCGCCGCTGCTGGTAGGAGGTGGTGTCGAGCCAACCCTCGATGGCATCGGCGGCACGCTGGGTGTCGCGGTTCGCAACGATGGCAATCGCCAGGTGACCTATGGCGGCAAGCCGCTGTACCACTTCGCCGCCGACACCAACCCCGGCGACACGAAAGGCCAGGGCGCGGGCAGTTTCTGGTACGTGGTCGCCCCCGCCGCCGCTGCGCCCGCAGCAGCGCCAGCTGCCGCGCCCGCACCAGCAGCGCTGCCAAATACGAGTGACGGCGGCAGCGCCCCACTTGGCGCGCTCACACTGGTCGCACTGCTGCTCGGCATGCTTGGCGCGCTGATCCGGCCGCGCCGCCAGCGGGATCGTGTCTGATAAAGGACGAAGGACGGAGGACGGGGCATTCGTCTTCCGTCCTTCGTCCTTCGTCCAACAAATCACGCGCCGCACCACTGCGCCCCGGCCAGCGCGATCAGCCAGAAGCGGATGAGGCGGCCCAGGAACACCGCCGTGAAGAACAGCCAGTAGGGCACGCCCAGAGCACCAGCAGCCAGGCCGGCGATATCGAACACGGGGTTGATCGGAGCAGCCAGGCCAAATAAAACCGCGAAAGCGCGCCAAGGGTGCCGCATCTGGCGCTTCACCCAGCCGTAGAAGCGCGTCTCTTCGGCGATCGCGCGCCCCGAGCGGCCGACGAAGAAGGCGACCGACTCGCCCAGCGCCGAGCCAAGCGCACCAGCCAGCGCCACCAGCACGAGATTATTGCTCTGGCCGGCGATGCAGGCTACCACTGTGATGTACGGCACCGGCACGATCGTGGTGGCATTGGCGATCAGGGTGACGATGAAAACGCCGAGATAGGCATACGCGCCGAAGATTCGATAATCGATCTTCAGCCAGTAGATACCGACATTGGCCGCCGTTACCAGCAGGCCCAGCACGATCGGGGCGACCCATTTTCGCCAGCGTTTAGTTCGGCCGGGATCAAGCGGTGCGATAACATCACTGCCGGCAGCGATCTCTTCGAATTGATTCATGCTCACGCCTTCCGCCGCAGCGCCAACCCAACCCCAGCCACAATCAGCAGCGCCAGCACCACAGCACCAGCGATCAGCCACGCGTTGCTCGATCCGCTACTTGGTGCGCTATTCGCGGACGGCGCAACAGATGGTTGCTCCAATGCCACCGTGCCGGGCGATGAGATCTCCGATGTCGCTACCAGCGCGTTGTAGGGCTGCTGCGGTGGCGCGGCCGTGCTCTTGAGCGCCGCTCCAGCGGGGGCCGCCACCGTGGTTGGCGCGGCGCTATCGGCTGCCGGCGGCAGCGTCGGCGCGGCGGGTCGCTCGGTAGCGATCGCGCCCGCGCCGCTCGCCGCCATCATCGTGGGCGCGGGCGTGGGCGTAGCCGCTTCGGCGGCGAGCGGCGCGGCAGCTGCCGGCGCCGCGGTTGATGCTTCGGCGGCTGGCGCAGCCGTCGGCGCTTCCGCCTGCGCTGCCATCGGCGTGGGAGCTGCCGGAACCGTAGTTGGCGCGGCAGCCGCCATCGGCGCTTCGGCGGCTGGCGCCGCGGTTGGCGCGGCAGCTGCTGGCCCTTGCCGCATTGCCGAATTGGGGGCAGCGCCGCCGGCAGCAGCAGCAGTAGGCGCCGCAGCTTCTTGCAGCGCCGCCGGCGCTGGCGCCGATGCTGTGCTGCCGCCACTGCTGCGGATAAGCGCGTAGCCAAAGGTTAGCAGGCAGACCAGCGCCACCAGCGCCGAGCCGATCGCCGGCCAGGGGAACGACCAGATGCGGCGTGGCGCGGCAGCAGGCGCCGCGATCGTAAAGGAGCGCGGCGGCTTGAGCGGCTCCAGATCATGCAGCAGCGCTACAGTCGCACGCAGGTCATCCAGCACGCCGCGCAGCGCCGGCTCCAGGTTCAGCCGCCGCTCCAGCGCGGCGCGCTCGCCATCGCCAAGCCGGCGATCGATGTAGGCCGAGAGCAGCTCCAGATCGGCATCATTCAGTTGTGGATCCGAGTTAATGGTCATCTCTTTGTATCGCATATCCGTATCGCGCATTGCGTGTACGGGGCTACGGATTACGCGCTAGACATTACGCACTGTGTATCATCACTGGCTCTCATGACGGTAGCGCGTAGGCAAGAGTTCCCCAGCCTTCAACACCTCGCGCAAGCGTGCCCGCCCACGGCTCAGGCGCGATTTGACGGTGCCGAGGTTGCTGTTGGTGATCTGTGCGATCTCTTCGTAGGCCAGCCCCTGGATATCACTCAAAATCAGCACGATCCGCTGCTCGTCGGGGAGCGCAGTCAGGCCATCTTGAATCGCCGCCGCCAGCTCGCGGCGCTGGGCGAAATCATCGGGTGACTCAGCAGTGTCGGCGATCTGAAGCGGCGAGGAGGCTGATTCGTCGTCGGCCTCAATGTCGAGCGAGACCGACGGCCGGCGCTTGCGGACGCGCAGCACATCGTAGGAGGTGTTCGTGGCGATCCGCAGCATCCACGAGCGAAAGGAGCCGCCGCGAAAGCTACGCAGGTTGCGAAAGGCTGAAAGAAACGCATCCTGCGCGGCGTCGGCCGCACTGTCGGCATCGCCGAGCATGCGGTAGCATATGTTATACACACGCCCCTCGAACAGGCGCACCAGCTCATTGAAGCTCTCGACATCGCCACGCTGGGCGATCTCGACGAGCCGCCGCTCCTCGTCAGCCATGAGGTTGTTGCTCCGACGCTGTGTCTTTTGCCGCGCCTATTATAGCAGAGCCGAGCGCTATGCCATACTACGGCCGGATCGATGCTGGATATCAGCATCGAGGCAGCCCTGCGGATCGCCCATGTCGTCCGCAGGATCTCAGCGCTACGTGAGGTCGCGTATCAGGATTACGCCGGGTTACGGATGCTTGACCTAGAGGTAAACCAGTCACCGACGACTGACCACCGACCATAGACCACCAAAACCTAACTCCGGTCGTCGGTGGTCAGTCGTCGGTCGTCGGCTACTCAAATCGCAGCAGTGTCTGCCCCACCTGGATGACATCGCCACGCTGAATGGACGCCGCTGCGGTGACGCGCCGGCCTGCCAGGTAGGTGCCGTGCGTGCTGCCGGCGTCCTCAACCGTCACCTGCCGCCCATCGCCACGGATCAGCGCGTGTCGCCGCGAGACGCTGCCATCGCCGAGCAGCATCACCGCACAATCTTCGCCACGGCCGATCAGTGCTCCCGAGCCGCCAATCGCATATGTGCGCGCCAGCGCTGGCCCGGCGATCACGCTGAGCCGGCCCCAGGCCATGGGCAGCAGCGACCCAGCTGGCTGCCACTGCGCTGGCGCTCCTGCCGGCGGCGCGGCAAACACCGGCACTACCGCCGGCTGCCGGCGCGGTCGGCGGGTGGCGCCTATCAGCGCGAACAGCAAGAAGCCAAACAACAGCACCGCCCCACAGCCCAGCACCCCCACAATCACCAGCAGGTCGCGCCCAAACTGCGCCCGCGCGGCCGGCGTGGACGCCGGAGCGGCGGGTACGGCGCCGACAGCCGGCGCGGGAGTCGGCGCTGGGGTTGGGCGTGTGGCCGCGGCCGTTGGCGCGGGCGCGCTGGATTCGACCGACTCAGGCGTGGGAGTTAACACGGGCGCCTCGGCCACAGCAGCAGTCGGCGCGGCGGCCAGATCCGCGCCGAGCGCCTGGCAGGCGTCGATCCGCCCGCTGCCAAGGTAGCCCTCGCGCGCCAGGGTCAGGTTCTGGCGCGAGATGTCGATGGCATGATCTTTGATCGCCTGCTCGACCTGGTTGGCATTCCAATCCGGGTGGGCCGAAAAGAGCAGCGCGGCCAGCGCCGAGACTAGCGGCGTAGCCTGCGAGGTGCCGGTCATATAATCGTAGTTGTTCTGGAAGCGCTCCTCGCGCGGCACATCGCTGGTCAGGTAGACATCGTAGGTCGGCATGGTCGAGAGAATATGCACGCCCGGCGCGGTGATGCCGATCCACGGGCCGGAGTTCGAGAAATCGGCCTTGACATCATTCTGATCGGTGGCGGCCACCACCAACACGTCGGGGTTCTCGCCGACGATCGCGTTCTCCAGCGGCAAGAAATCGTTGCCGGCCGCTACCACCACCAGCGCGCCTTTGCCTTGCGCGTAGCGGATCGCGCTGGTCACCTGCTCGGAGACCGTATCGGCGTCGATCGTCAGGGTTGCGCCCAGGCTCAGGTTGATCACCTGCGCGCCCTTGTCGGCGGCGAAGCGAATGCCGCGCGCGATCGATCGATCCGATCCGGCGCCTTTGGCGTTCATCACCCGTACCGGCAGAATATTGATCCCCGGCGCCAGCCCGACCCCGCCCTGGCGATTGTCGATCGTCGCGGCGATGATCCCTGCGACATTAGTGCCATGGCCGTTCTCGTCGCTCGGGTCGTCGTCGCCATCCACGAAATCACGCCCGTCGTCGCGCAGCCGGTCGACCAGATCGGGGTGATGCATGTCTACACCGCTGTCGACCACCGCGACCGTCACATCCGGGCTGCCGATCGTGCGCGCCCAGGCGCAGGGGGCGCCCACATGCGCGAGCGCCCACTGATCGGGATAATAGGGGTCATTCGGCTCGGCGATGCTGCGCGCAAGTGCGGCCGCGGGGGCAAGCGACAGGGTTGCGAATAGAATGGCGATCAGGATGCGACGTTTCATGAATGGCTCGCTGGACATGGTTTTGATACCTACTGAAGGTACGCGCGGCACGGCCGAATAGTTGCGCCCACTGCCGCCGGCCCGGCCTCGTGCATTTCCAAGCAAGGTATCATGTGTTTTGGGGTTCGCAACGCCGCCCACCCGACACGCAACACCCAACACCTGCGCTGAAAGCACGCTACGTCTTTGGCAGCACGGCGCTGCGCAGGTACCAGGTGCCCTCGAACTTGGTCAGCTCAAAGGTGGTATCGATCGGCCGCTCGCCCGATTTAGTCTGGCTGCCAAGGTCGAGCGTGTAGGCCATAGTGGCGCTCCAGCGCACATGCGCGCGCTCGCCGTCGCTGTCGAGCAGCGTGTAGCGCGCGTTGGTGAAGCGAACCTGCTTGAGGTACTCGACATATGCGCGAACCTCGGGGCTGATCTCGCGCCGGAAGACGGTTGGCTCGACGTACGACAGCATCTTGCTGGCATCGCGCGCCTCTAGCGCGGCGGCAAAGCCCTGGACGACCTCAACCGGCCGTGTGTCGCTCAGCGGATCAGCCGGGCGGGTAAGCACGAAGACGACAGTGGCGATCAGCGCCAGGCCGGCCACCAGGATCGCCCAGCGCCAGGGGCCGGGCACGCGCGCACGCCGATCGGCGCTCGGAGCAAGCAGCTCGGGTGGCGGCGTCAGCGGCTGGGTGTCGCGCTTGCGTTCGGCAGTCGTTGGTTCTTGCGACATCATACACTCATTGTCGGCGATCAATAGGGGCATTCAATTGAACGCCTCTATTGATCATCGGCGCTGATATCCGCTTCGACCACGCGTTCGGCGCGCGGCAGCATGTAGACACCAGCCGAGCGACGCGGAAACACATGCTCGGCCACCGGCACGAAGCGGCCGGCATCTTCCAAGAACATATGCTGGCCGATCCGGATCACGGTATCTTCGATCTCGATCACGTTATACGAGTTCTTGCCCTTTTCTCGCCCATGCCCGCGCCGCGATGTGGTCGTGCCGCTCTGGCAGATGATCGTGCCCTGGCGCAGATTGGGCCGCACATCCAGCGTGGTGCCGACATACGAGACATGGATGTGGCCGCAGAGCAACAATTCGACGCCACAGCGATCCAATAGTTGCACCGCTGCATTCGCATTACGAATCATATTGCGATGATCGTTGCCGGGCGGGTTGATCACGTGGTGGTGCAGCACAGCTAGCTTGCAGGCGCCATCCGGGAAGCGGCTGAAGTGGCGCTCCATAATCGCCATCTGCTCGCGGCTGAGGTAGCCGCCATCCATCGTCCAGCCGTGGGCCGTGCAGCCGCCCACCACCGCCAGGCCAGGCCGCTCGAACACCGGGTTGAGATCGGGCGTGATATAGCGATTGTAGCGGCCATACGAGCGAAACAGGCGGTTGAAAGGGTTGAACAGTGGCACATCATGATTGCCGGCGACGACCAGGCGCGGCTCGGGCAGGGTCTTTATGTAGGCCGCGATCGTCTGCCACTGGCTGACGAAATCGGCGCGCTGGACGAAATCGCCCGATATCACCAGCAGATCAGGCTTCAGCTCGTGCGCTTCGCGCGCCACCTGCTCGGCCAGCTTCAGCCGGAAAGGCGGGCCGGCGTGCAGATCGGATATATGCATCAGAACATGGCGCACGAGCTATTCCTCCGCTATGCGCGTGGCCGGTTCGGCCACGCGCGCCTTCCCACGCGCCAGCCCAACCAGCGCGCGCAGAATCAGCGCGACCTCCACGCCGGCAGCGGCCACAAAGATGTATTTGACAACCGTCGAGAGAGTATCCATCACTGTCTCCTTTATCTCTTTGATTGTAGCACAAAAACCCTATGGAGAGCACCTCGACACATGATGGTATAATGCCCTTCCAGGAAACACCCCATCCTGGGAGATCATCGATGACCGTAAACTATGTGCGCTGGCTGCGCAGCTATGTCGGCCACCAGCGGCTTTTGCAGATGGCAGCCAGCGCGTTTATTCGCGATGAAGCCGGCCGCGTGCTGCTCGGGCGTCGATCCGATGTGATGCTCTGGGCGCCGCCTTCAGGCGTCATTCAGCTGGGCGAAACTCCAGCAAAGACGCTGGTACGCGAGGTACACGAAGAGACCGGCCTGGATGTGCGGGTAGAGCGACTGATCGGCCTATATTCCGGGCCAGATTTCGAGTGGATCTATCCGAACGGCGACCAGGCCCAGATCGTGACTGCATTTTTCGCCTGCGCGATCGACGGCGGCGTGCTGACGCCCGATCATCAGGAGTTCGTCGACCTGGGCTACTTCGCGCCGGGCGCATTCCCATCGCTCATGCCGCGCTGTGTGCGTATGCTCGACGATGCGCTGGCGGGGCGCGAAGGCGTCTTTGATTAGCCAGTTGCCAGTTGTCCGTAGTCCGTTGCTTACTACCCATTGTCACGGTTCATAACTCAAATCAATCGGCAACATTCCTGAATCTGATTAGTCGATCGTCCGTCGTTATTTGCAACGGATAACGGATAACGGACAACGGACAACGGTCAATGAAGCGAATCGCCTACGCCAGCCCGCTCAACCCAGCCGCGTCGGGCATATCCGATTACAGCGAAGAGCTGCTGCCCTACCTGGCGCGCTACGCCGAGGTCATACCCTACGTAGCCGATGGCCTGCGCCCCACTAACGCCGAGCTGCTGCGGCATATGGATGTGCGCCCGCTCAGCCGACTCGAACGCGACCAGCGCCGGAAACCCTACGATGCCATCATCTACCAGATGGGCAACAGCGCCGAGAATCACGCCACGATCTGGGATGTGCTGCGACGCGTGCCAGGCGTGGTGGTGTTGCACGAATTTGTGCTGCACCACTTCATGCTCGGCTACGCCGCCGTCACACGCCGCGATGTCGAGCTGTATCGCGCTGAGGCGGCGCAGCGCTACGGGCCGGAGGGCGGGCGCGTGGCCGAGCTGATGCTGCATGGCCGCCTGACCGAGGCCGCGTTCGACATGCCATTCTGCGAAAGTGTGCTCGACGCCGCCGAAGGCGTATTAGCCCACAGCCGCTACGTGCTGGATCGCGTGGCGGCGTTGCGGCCGGGCCTGCCGGCGGCGTTGGCGCCAATGGGCGTGCCGCGCGCGCGGGATCGCCCGCGCGAGCAGGCGCGCGCGCGGCTGGGCCTGCCGCAGGGCGCGCTGATCCTGGCCTCGTTCGGCCATATCAATCCCTACAAACGGGTCGAGGCAGCGCTGCGCGCGATCAAGGCGCTGCGCGCCAGCCGGCCCGACACGCGCTACTTGCTGGTCGGCAGCATCTCGCCAAGCTACGATGTGCACGCGGCGATCGGCCGGGCCGGCCTTGTGGACAGCGTGACCGTGACCGGCTATGTCGAGCGGCGCGCGTTCGAGGATTACGTGGCCGCCGCCGATATCTGCCTGAACCTGCGCCATCCCACCGCCGGCGAGACATCGGCCAGCTTACTGCGGCTGCTTGGCGCCGGCAAGCCGACGCTCGTAAGCGCCAGCGGATCATTTGCCGAGCTGCCGCCGGGCGTTGCCGCGCAGGTCGATCTGGATGCCAGCGAGGGCGACCTGATCCTGGAATACTGCCGCCTGCTGTCCGCGCGCCCCGATCTCGCCGCCGCAATGGGCGCACAGGCGCGCGCCTACGTGGCCCGCGAACACACGCTCGACGGCGCGGCGATCAGCTACATGCGCTTCCTGTCTGCACGCTACGGCTGGGGCAGCACACCGCCATTGCGCGCCGGGCCGCTGTGGGAGCCGAGAACCGAGAACCGAGAGCCGAGAACCGAGCGGAGTCCGTTGCCCGTTGTCAGTCGTCAGTTGCAACGGACCACAGACCACGGACCACGGACCACGGACTCGGTAGCTAAGGCGCTCGCCGGCCTGGGCGCGACCGAGGACGACCGCCCGCTGATCGAGGGCACGGCGCAAGCGATGGCGGAGTTGGGGTTGGTCGAGGATGCTGAGCGCAATCAACTGTAGCGCCTGGTGCTTTCGGTGGGCTTTTGAGCACGTGCCTATTCGAGTTAACGGTTGGGCGCACCTTTCGGTACGCGCTGCGCGTATCGAAAGGGCGGTTTTTCGGATGGGCGCTAAACCTTCCTTCTATCGTGGTGCTGGATACGCTCCACTACGGCGGCGGCGCCAACACCACCTACGACTCATTCGCCGCCGGTACGCCAGTGGTGACGCTACCGACGCAGTTTCAGCGCGGACGCTACGCCTACGCGGCCTACCAACAGATTGACGTCTACGATGCCATCGCCGACTCGCCTGCCGCGTATGTGGCGCTCGCGCTGGCACTCGGCACCGATCGGGCCGCGCGCGCCGATCTCAGCGCCCGGATCAGCGCTGCCTGCCCAGTGCTTTTCGAGGATCAGGCGGCGGTTGCCGAGCTGGCCGAATTCTTCGAGCAGGCGCTGGAGCAGGCGCGCGATTAGCTTACGGCTCCAGCCGATCGCTGATCTTCAACGTCCCCGTTAGCGTGCGATGCACTGGGCATTTCTCGGCGATCGAGAGCAGCCGCGCGCGCTGGGATTGGTCGAGCTGGCCTTTGAGCGTAATCCGGCGCTCGATCTGATCGATCTGAACCGGCTTGGTATCGCACTCCGCGCAGTCGCGTGCATAGTCACGCTCGTGGCTCAGCCGCACTTCGACATCCTCAAGCGGCCAGCCCTTGCGCCGCGCATACAGCAGCAGCGTCATCGACGTACAGGCGCCCAACGCGCCCAGCAGCAGATCGTACGGGGTCGGGCCAGCATTATCGCCGCCGTCGTCGACTGGCTCATCGGCATAGAATGTGTGCGACTCGGCGTCGATCTGTTGGCGCAGGTTGCCCATGCTGTGGACGATCACTTCGGCCATAATGGTGCTCCTCTTCTTTGAGTCATCGTGCTGCTCCCAATCCAACTCAGGATATGAGTTGACGCTCTTCCAACCGCTTTTTAGCCTGCCGCAGCAAGGTACCCTTCAAATTCCTGTATCTGATAGACTGGTTGCGCCTGGCCGGGCGCAACCAGTCTATCAGATACAAAAAGCAGGAAAGTACCACTCCTCCGCCTGCGTGAGTCATAATTATAAGGCAGCGCCGCAACCCACCAATCAAGCCTTGACTACTTGGAACATTCATGCTATTATTCACACATAAGTTCGCGCTTGCGTGCGCCAAGCCCCAAGCGGCGCAGATCGTGGAATGTACGGTAAGGCCGAGTGGTACGAATCAGTAGAAACAAATACGAGGAGGCAGGCCAATGGGTAAGGATCTGAACAAAGTGATGCTCACCGGCCATCTAGGGGCCGACCCCGAGATGCGCTACACCTCGCAGGGCAGCGCTGTGACGACGTTTCGCGTAGCGAGCGGCCGGCGCTGGAAATCGGCCGATGGCGTCGATCACGACGACACGGAATGGTTCCGGGTGGTTGCTTGGGACAAGCTGGGCGAGATCTGCAATCAGTATCTCACCAAGGGCACGCGTGTCTACGTCGAGGGCCGCCTACAGACGCGCAAGTGGCAGGATCAGACCGGCGCGGATCGCTATAGCACCGAGGTGATCGCCAACGACATGATCATTCTGTCGAGCCGGCAAGATCGCCCGGCCGCCAGCGGCGATTACGAGGCGCCGGCCGAAGAGGATGCCCAGCCGCCGCAGCGCTCGGCCGCCACGCCGCCAGCCGCTCGGCCGGCCAACGGCAGCAGCGCATCGCGCCCGGCCGCCACCCGCGCGCCGGCCCGCAATGTCCCGCAGACGATCGAAAGCGACGAAGACCTGCCGTTCTGAAATTTGGCTTCAAAGGCCTTGTCGTGCTATGTGGGTCGCTGCCTCACCGATTAGCTCCAGGTTGCGCAAGGTGGCATCGTAATGTAGTCTGCTGGCAATGAAGCCCATCTGATCCATCTGCAATTTTCAATAGCATCATACCGGCTCGCGCTGCTCTTTCGGCGGGCGCGGCGCGCTGCCGCCAGGCACATCCGCAGCCGGGCGCAGCATCCGCACCGTCAGAAACACCAACATAGCGCTAAACACCAGCGAGAGCAGCACATACGATATCCAGGGGCTTGGCACCAGGATATGGCCGCGCGCCGCTAGATCCGAGCCGATCGCCACCCGCGAGTAGAACGGGCTCTCACCGCTGGAAATCTGCCCCTCGGTGGCCTGAAGCGCGATAAATGGGTGGCTGTATAGGAAAGCGCCCGAGAGGTAGACAAACAGCGCTGAGTTCAGCCACTCCGGCGAAAGCTCGCGGCCGAAGATCAGCGTAAAGATCAGCGCCAGGAATGGGATGCCCAGCAGCATCATAATGATCGACCCGAGCGCCAGGCTGGTGGCCCCCAGCGTGCTGCGCAGCGCCGCCGACCAGAACAGCCCGATCGTGGCATAGAACACCGCCGTGGCCACCAGGCCAGCCAGCGCGATCAGCACCTCGGCCAGGCTCACCCCGCCGAACAGAAACGCCAGACTCATCATAGGCACCACCGCCAGAATCATCAGCAGCGCGAACGACAGCGCTGCGCCAAGCTTGCCCCAGGCGATCTGCCACGGCGAAAGCAGCGAGGAGACCAGCAGGTCGTAGGTCTGGCGCTCCTTCTCGCCGGCGATCCCGCCGGCCGTCAGCGCCGGGGTGATCAGACAGACCTCGATCAGCGAAACGGTGGCGATCAGCAGGAACAGCCCTTTACCGATCTGCCGCCCGGCGTTCAGATCCGATGCCGAGACATCGGCGATCGCCGCGTAGAACAGCAGCGTGACGCCGCTCAGGATCAGCAGGTAGATCGTGAGCAGCACGAAGGCCCGCGCGCCGCGCATCCGGCCGCGCAGCTCTTTGATCAGCACCGGGTTCAGATCGGGCATAGGTGTTCTCCGCTGCGTTGTCTACGACGACATCGCCATCGTGATATCGATTTAGCCTGCCCTTCGACCCTTCGACACGCTCAGGGCGGGCAGGCTCAGGATGGACGGCAGCATGGTACTTTTCATTTACACGAGTTACGCGGTAGCCCAGATGTGATCTTTCGCAGCGGTACTTCATTTTCTTTTGTGTTTCGTTTTTTGCGCTCTGCGAGCGCAAAAAACGAAACACGGATAAAATAGAAAGTACCATGTTGCCGCTTCACAATTATAGCATGCTGCGTCGGCACGCGCTGAGGAGCGCAGAATCGCAGTGCGTAGGGCACCCTCGAGGGGTGCCCTTACGCGATGATCCGCGTTGTGAAACGATGCAACGTGCCCGACGATTTGGATTCATGCCGCGCAACTTGTGGTAGCATAGGCATGTCCATGCCAGCTGATCAGTCAAGGAGGACGCACCCATGCCGGATTTTCCGATCGTCGACGCGCACCTGCATCTGTGGGATCCGCAGCATTTCGCCATACCATGGCTCGAAGGCAACGCCACGCTGAACCAACGCTTCACGCCCGCCGAATATGCCGAGCACACCCAGGGGATCGCGATTGAGGCGATGGTCTATCTGGAGGTCGATCTCGACCCGCACTATGCACTGCTGGAGCCGCGCTGGGTGGCCGAGCGCGCCAAGGAGGATGCGCGCATCAAGGCGATCGTCGCGCATGCGCCCGTCGAGCATGGCGAGCGGGCGCGCAGTTTCCTCGACGCGCTGGTTGCCACCAGCCCGCTGGTGCGGGGCGTGCGCCGCCTGCTCCAGGGCGAGCCGGAGGTCGATTTCTGCCTGCGGCCCGATTTCGTGCGCGGCGTGCAGCTGCTGGCCGAGTATGGCCTGTCGTTCGATATCTGCATCTTCCACCCCCAGCTGGCTGCCGCCACCGAGCTGGTGCGCCGCTGCCCGCAGGTCAGCTTCATCCTCGATCATCTGGGCAAGCCGAACATCAAAGGCCAGCTGCTCGATCCCTGGCGCGAGCAGATGCGCGAGCTGGCGGCGCTGCCGAATGTGATCTGCAAGGTCAGCGGCGCCGTGACCGAGGCCGACCCTGAGCACTGGGGCAGCGCGGATCTGCGGCCATATGTCGAGCATGCGATCGATGTCTTCGGCGAGGATCGGGTGGCCTTTGGCGGCGACTGGCCGGTGACGCTGCTGGCATCGAGCTACCGGCGCTGGGTCGAGACGCTGGATGAGCTGACGGCCGGGCTTTCGGAGCGGGCGAAGAGAAAGCTGTGGGCCGAGAATGCGAAAAGGTTTTATCGGATGTAGAAGCGTACGGCCGGCAAAGCGGTTCTTTGCTTTTTTGTTGTTCGTTTGTTCACTCTGCGAGCGAACAAACGAACCACAAATGAGAAGTACCATGCTGCCGCAGGCTAAAAAGCGTTTGAAAGGGGCACCGCGTAAGTCCTGCGAATGAGGGTAGCCTGCTCGTCACCCAATGTCAATAGCGGCGCCGTCAGCCTGTGGCATTGGTAGTTCGCGCAGCGCTCGAACGGGCGAGAACAGCAGCCACAGGAACGCTGGCAGTTCACCACAGCACCCCAACACCACGGTGGCCGGAACGCCGATGCGTTCGGCCAACAAGCCGCCAATACATACGCCTGCTGTTGCGACGCCAAGACCGATGAAGCTACGGCTAGCGCCCACACGCCCTAGCAGCCGGTTTGGCGTGATCGTCTGAATCAAGCTGTCACGGTTAATGCAGAAGATCGTGTTCGTGCAGGCTACCAGCGCCTCAGTTGCTATCAACAGCGGCAGCGCTAGTGCCGGCAACCACATCGCCAGCGGAATGAGCAGGGGAATGCATCCCACCATGATCTGGGCGCTGATGATACCACGCCCAGTCGATGCGATACAGTTGAGAGGTGCCCGGCAGCCTACCTTGGAAAAAGGGGACGCCGCTTGCGTCGTGCACACTGATACCACCCCAGGCATTACTCCTGGAGTGTACGAGCATCGTAGCGGCGCGCTGTTCTACCGCGTAAGCGTATGCGATGCGCCGGGCTTACGCGGCGAGGTTCGATGGTGCCGTGGCTTGCGCCCGCCACCAGTGCGATAAGTAGAACATGGCCAGACTATAGCATCTCGCAAATAGGAATGTCAAGATTGAATATCAAATGATCCAGTAATGTTAGGTGTCTGCTATAATGCCGCTGTTGCCCTCCGACCGCCAAAGGAGCCGTGTGGTGTCAAAGGAGCCGCGCCGGCGCGTCGCGCTGTTCGTCACCTGCATTGTCGATCAGATCTACCCGAACATAGGGCTGGCGGCCGCCGCGCTGCTGGAAGCCCAGGGCTGCGATGTCCATGTCCCACGCGGGCTGACATGCTGCGGCCAGATGGGCTTCAACGCCGGCTTCCGCGACGAGGCGCGCGCCGTGGCCGGGCGCACGATCGAAGTGCTGCGAGGCCAGGGCGATCTGGTGCTGCCCTCGGGCTCCTGCGCCGCGATGATCAAACACCTGTACCACGAGCTGTTCCACGGCACACCACACCAGGCCGCCGCCGAGGAGCTGATCGGCCGAACCTACGAGCTAACCGAGTACCTGGTGGATGTGTTGGGCACGAGCGAGCTCGGCGCGCGCTATGATGGGAGGATCGCCTACCACGATGCCTGCCACGGCCTGCGCTTTCTGGGCTTGCGGTCACAGGCGCGTAGCTTGCTTGCCCACGTGCAGGGCGCCGAGCTGACGCCCCTGCCGGGCGCCGATGAGTGCTGCGGGTTCGGCGGGCTGTTCGCGATCAAGCAGCACGCGATCTCCGAGGCCATGCTCGATCACAAGCTGGCCGGTATCCAGGCCACCGAGGCCGACCTGCTGGTCACCGGCGATGCCAGCTGCATGACCCAGATCGCTGGCGGGCTCAGCCGCGCCGGCTCGCGCACCCGCGCGCGACACATCGCCGAGGTGCTGGCGAATATGGTTGACGCGCGCTAGCCCTCTGAAAAGCTGGCGCTTGTTCAATGTCGATATAGCCTGTGGCAGCATGGTACTTTACGTTTTTTATGGGTCATTTTTCGCCCCGCAGGGCGAAAAATGACCCATAAATGGTAAGAAATCCGTCGCCAGCGTAAGCCCGATAGAAACAAAGTGAGACAAGATGTCGTCTCAAACATTGCCCTTCTACGACCGCGTCGAATCCGCGCTGCACGACCAGACGCTCCAGACAGCGCTGGGCCGTGCGACGACGCGCTTCGTGGCTAATCGCGCCAACGCCCTGGAGGCGCTGATCGACGCCGACGGGCTGCGCGACCAGGCGCGGGCCATCCGCGCGAAGGCGCTCTCACGGCTGGATGAGCTGCTGGCGCGGCTGGCCGATCAGGTCGTGGCGCGCGGTGGCCGGGTCTGCTGGGCCGAAGATGGCGCGGCGGCCTGCCGCTATATCGCCGACCTGGCCCACGATCGCGGCGTCAAGCTGATCGTCAAATCGAAGTCGATGGCCTCGGAGGAGATTCACCTCAACCACGCGCTGGAGCAAGCCGGCTTAGAGGTGGTCGAGACCGACCTGGGCGAGTATATCATCCAGCTGGCTGGCGAGACGCCCTCGCATATCGTCGCGCCTTCGATTCACAAGACGCGCGAGCAGGTGTCGGCGCTGTTCGAGCAGCATCTGGGCATGCCACCGACCGATGACATCCCGACCATGACCCAGGCGGCGCGGCGGGCGCTGCGCCAGCGCTTCATGCAAGCCGATATGGGCATCAGCGGCGTGAACTTCGGCGTGGCCGACAGCGGCGCGGTGGTGCTGGTGACCAACGAGGGCAACGGCCGGCTGACGACCACCACGCCGCGCATTCATGTCGCGGTGATGGGCATCGAGCGCGTGGTCGAGTCGCTGGATGACCTGGGTGTGCTGCTCCAGGTGCTGGCGCGCTCGGCCACCGGCCAGCGTCTCTCGGTCTACACTACCATTGTCGCCGGCCCGGCGCGGCCGGGCGAGCCGGATGGCCCGGAAGAATTTCATCTGGTGCTGCTCGACAACGGCCGATCGCGCATTTTGGGCGGCGTGTACGCCGAGGCGCTGCTGTGCATCCGCTGCGGCGCCTGCCTGAACGCCTGCCCGGTCTACCAATCGATCGGCGGCCACGCCTACGGCGGCGTCTACTCCGGCCCGATCGGCGCGGTGCTGACGCCGCTGCTCCAGCCCGAGCTGCCTGATGTCTACAAATTGCCGCAGGCCAGCAGCCTGTGTGGCGCCTGCCAGGCTGCCTGCCCGGTGCGGATCGCTATCCCCGACATGCTGCTGCGTCTGCGCGCCGACGCGGTGGCGGCAGGCCATGCCGAGCCGAGCGAGCGGGCGGCGATCGCCGGCTGGAAGACGACCATGCTCAACCCGCGCTTGTATCGTGCGGGTGGCTGGCTGGCCGCGCGGGCGACCCGGCTGATCGGGCGCAAAGGCCGCATCCGCCGGCTGCCGCCGCCGCTGAGCGCGTGGACACGCAAGCGCGATTTCCCGGTCTTCGCGGCTAAATCGTTCCACGAGCTGTGGGAAGAGCGATCTAAGCCAGCGGAACTGCCCGATTAATGGTAAAATTCTTATGAAATGTGCCGCTCGGTGAGCTGGACGAAACTGAGCGCAGGAAAAGAGACCATGGATGTAGCGTTTATTACCATCATTCTTCAGCTGATTTTCCTCGAATGTATCCTCTCGATCGACAACGCCGCAGTGCTAGGCGCGATGGTCGCGCCGCTGCCGAACAACCGGCCAGTACCATGGCCGCAATCGCTGCGCGGCGTGCTGAGCAAGCTCGACCCATTATTGGGGCCGCAGCGCCAGGCGGCGCTCAAGGTCGGCCTGATCGGCGCGTACGCCGGCCGCGTGCTGATGCTGTTCCTCGCCAGCCTTATCATCCAAAATGTCTGGATGCATATTTTCGGAGCCATCTACCTGATCTACCTGGCAGTCAGGCACTTCGGCGAAACATATCGCCACGGCAAAGACCTGGATGATGAAATCGATGTCGAGGCGATTCGCCCGGCCAGGGCCAGCTTTTGGAACGTCGTCGTGACGATCGAGCTAGCCGACCTGGCCTTCAGCCTCGACAATGTCATCGCTGCGGTGGCACTTTCCGACAAGCTGTGGATCGTGATCTTCGGCGTGGCGATCGGTATTGTGATGATGCGCTTTGCCGCGCAGATCTTCACCCGGCTGATCGCTTGGGAGCCGGCGCTGGAACATGCGGCCTACCTGCTGCTGTTCGCGATCGGCGGCGAGCTGCTGCTGGAGTACTATCTGCATTTTGATCTGACCGAGTGGGCGCAGTTTAGCATCTCGATCGCCATCATTGTGTTGGTAGTGCTGTTCGCGCGCGTCAAAGCGCTGCGCCGGCTGCAAGTAATCTTCCAGCCGTTTGCGCTGCTGTTCGCGCTGATCAACGATGCGCTGTCGTTCGGGTTCCGCATTCTGGCTGCGCCCTTCCGCCGGCGTCACCGCGAGATCGACGAAGCGCCGCCGCACTGGCCGGCCTCGGTGCCTGTCACGACCAAGGATGCGGTCGAAGAGCAGCGCTAAGCGAAGGAACGCTATCGCTTTGGAAACAAGCCGCGATCACATGCTGGCTCGCATTCGCGCCAGCCTGGAGCAGAGCCGCGCCATGCTGGTGGATGCGGCAGCGCGCACGCCGCACGCCCCGCCGCCCTTCGTCCACCCACCCCAGGATGACCTGCCGGCGCAGTTCGCGGCCGAGCTGGCCAAGCTCGAAGGCTACCCGCACCGCTGCGCCGACGATACCCAGGCGCTCGACGCCATTCGCGTCATTCTCCAGCGCCACCAGGCCACCAGCGTGGTGGCCTGGAATCGTGCCCAGATCGGGCTGCCGGGGCTCAGCGCGCTGCTGGCCGAGCTTGGCGCGCATGTACTCGACGGCGATATTATCGGTTTCGAGCGTGCCGCACGACTTCGGGCACTCGAGCCGGCGCCTGTCTGCATCTCAGGCGCCGACGCCGGCATTGCCGAGAGCGGCACGCTCGTGCTGCGCGGCGGCAGCGAGCGCGGGCGGCTGGCATCGCTGATTGCGCCGGTGCATATCGCGGTGCTGCGCCACGCCCAGATCGTGCGCGGGCTGGGCGCGGCGCTGGCGCTGCTCCAGCAGCAATACGGCCACGACCTGTTCGTAGACAGCAGCAACCTCACGCTGATCAGCGGCCCTAGTCGCACCGGCGACATCGAGCTGACCCTCACGCTCGGCGTCCACGGCCCGCGCGAAATCCACGTCGTGCTGATCGATTGATAATTTCTCGCCCCCCGCATTCATTCCCATTACAAGCACTTCACTCTTCCAACATAGCCTTCATAATAATTCGCGGGGCGTACGCCTTGTTATCGATAGATCGCGAATCTGATTATGTACCAGAACGAGACAAACGAAAATGGCTGTCCGCTCTGCGAGCAGACTGGCGCTGTAGGAGTGCAGAACTTCGATGCGGTCATTGCCCGGCTGGCGCCTGATCTGCGCGCCGCGTTCGAAGCTGAGCGCGCGGCATGTCAGGCCGAGCTGGATCGCTATCTGGCGGCCAGCACAAACACGAGCGGCAGCATCCAGCTCGAGCTGGTCGCCGAGATCGCGCCGCGGACCAATGCGCAGGTGCTGCTCACGCGCCTCGAACAATTGCTGGCAACGCTTGGACAGCCACGGGTGCGCGAGCTGATCGACTGTCTGCTACCGCGCATTGCTGCGCGGCAGCAGATAATCAATTGATAGCGCAGCTATAAGGGAATAGCCGATTGCTATCGAATAGAGCGCGAAGGAAACAGCTCTAAACTTGCGTTTCTATGCAAGCAAGTGTATCATTTAAAGTGTACTTTAAGTCAAGCGGGAATGTTATGGAAGATCTGCCGATTGGCGAAATAGCGCGGCAAGCTGGCATTCGACCATCCGCGCTGCGTTACTATGAGAGCATCGGACTGATGCCCAGGCCCAACCGGGTGAATGGCCGCCGGCGTTACGATCAGGGCACCGTGCAGATGCTGCGCGTGGTGCAGCTTGCGCAGCAGGCCGGCTTTACAGTCGCGGAGATTCAGACGCTGCTGCATGGCTTCGCGCCTGATACACCGCCTGCGGCGCGCTGGCAACCACTTGCCCGACAAAAGCTCCGCGAGCTAGATACGGTTATCGCGCACGCTCAGCAAATGAAGCGCGTTCTCGAAACTGGGCTCAACTGTGGCTGTTTACGCCTGGAAGACTGTGCAATTGTGCTTGAGCAGGGGTGCTGCGAGAAATGACTGATAGAGCTTACACAAAAGCGATTGTAGCCTGCCCTTCGACCCTTCGACACGCCCTTCGACCGGCTCAGGGGAGCCTCAGGGCTGGCAGGCTCAGGATGTACGGCAGCATGGTACTTTACTTCTTTTGTAGGTTATTTTTCGCCCTGCGGGGCGAAAAATAACCTACAAAGCGGCACAAGCAAGGCATTTTGAGGGCGGCCTTGCCGCACCCCCACCGAACGGCACAGGACGTTTGAAACATGCCCAGGGGGTAAGAGATCAAGGGCCAGCAAGAAGACCTTGCATCGATTACACAACCGCCTCGATCAGATACGGCACCGTCTGCGGCCCTTCCGGCAGCACCGCGACTCGCGCGTGTGCGCCATAGCGATCGAGCAGCCGTGCCAGCGTCGCCGTGATGTCGCTGGTCGGCTCCAGCATGGCCGCGCGCACCGCTGCTGGGTCGAGCGAGGAGTACAGGTAGACCTCGGCTTTGCGCTGCACGATCGCCTGGGATTGTGCTTCCCATTGATCATAAAGCTCGAAGCCCGGTGTCTCGATCATAGTGAGCAGTTCCTGAGGGGTCTGGCGCATCTGAAGGAGTTGTTTGAAATTACCGTGCTCCGGTAGACCGTCGCTACACTCGGATACCGCAATAATCGCACCACCTGGCCTGACAATACGAGCAGCGGCACTCATACCCTTGACGGTCTGGTACAGGTTCTGATCGAGTGGGTACCCGCTGTTGGTGGAAATCACCACATCAAATGGCTCCTCAACCGCATGTGTCGCATGTTCAACGACAAAACGGCAGCCAATCTCATACGCTTCGATATAGTGGCCGGCCCACAGCGCGGTGATCTCGCGCCGGGGGTTGATCGCCACATTGACAATGAAGTGCGGCGGTGCCAGCGCCACCGCCTCGCGAATCTCGCCCTGCACCGGGTTGCCGGCCAGCTGCGCCCAGGTCGAGCGCGGGTCGCCGATCATCTCGGCGTTATGCAGATGCATGATCGTTTTGATCCCCACCACGCCTGGCACCACCCCTTTTGGCCCGCCGCTGAAGCCGGCGAAAAAGTGCGGCTCGACAAAGCCGGTCACGATCCGCACGTCGGCATGGAGGTAGTCGTTGTTCATCCAAATATCGCCGCCGTAGCTGGTGCGGCCCAGGTGGGTCAACGTCGCTTCGTCGAAGGCATTGTGGTTGACAATCCGCACTGTCTCAACCACCTCGGCCCCCAGCATCTGGATCAGCTCTGCGCGAGTGTTGGCGCGGTGCGAGCCAGTGCCGTTGACGATCACAATGTTCTCGCGCGGCACGTGCGCAAGCTCGGCCATAATCCAGGGCACCAGCCGCTCGCTTGGCGATGGGCGCGTGATATCAGCGATCACAATCGCGACAGTATCGGAGGCGCGCGCCAGATCGCGCAGCGGCGCCGTGCCGATCGGCGCGCGCACGGCGGCATCAAAAGCGGCGCGCTCATCTGCCAGGCCGGACAACTCCTGGGGCGCGATCACCACCGCATGATCGGGAACGTCGATCGTCAGCCGGCCGCGACCATATGCGAGTGCAACCTTCATTGGCAGCTCCTTTTGGATGTGACATGCGGGATGTTGCCGTGTCTGTCAGGCCGCCATTGTCACATAGCCGGCGCGGTTTTGCAAGCGATTGAGGCGGTGTCTCAATCTATAGCAGCTGCCTGAGCGCGGCGATCTCGGCTTCGATCAGCGCATCCTCGACCGAGTCCTCAATCCCGGCTGTGCGCGGCTGCAACAGCTCGGCCTGCTGCTCGACCTGCGCCAGCGCGCGGCCCAGGTCGCTCATCTCAGAGGTTACGCCGTCGAAGGCGTCGCCAATGCGCACCTGCGCCTCGGCGGCGCTATACGATGCCGCGATCAGCTTCACGCGCGCCTCGAAAGCCTCCAGCTGCGTCGCCAGCCGCTGCTCGTGCAGCGCCAGGGTCTGCTCTTTGTGCTGTAGCTCGCGCACATGCTGTTCGAGGGCACGCAGCTCGGCGGCGGCGACGTGCCGGCGGCGCAGGGCCAGCCGCGCCAGATCCTCTTGACCAGCCACCAGCGCTCGGCGCGCTTGCTGCTGGTGCTGCGGCAGCCGCGCCTCGATCGCGCGCGATCGGGCTTCGAGCTGGCCGCGAGTTGTCGCCAGATCCAGCAGCGCGCGCCGGGCCAGACCCAGCAGCTCGCGCTGCCGCTCATAAGCGCCGGCGAACACCTGGCGTGGATCGACCGCCGGCGCCAGCAAGCTGTCGAAGCTTTTACGCAATGAGCCGGTATAGCGGCGCAGCAGCTTGCTCATTGATGTCTCCAGCATGGTACTTTATGCTTATTGGGTGTTCTTTTTCGCCCTGCGGTACGAAAAAGAACACACAAAGGAAAAAATCAGTGGCTCGCGTAAGCCCTATTGGTGTAATTCCAGCGGCCCCAGCCGTGCCTGTAGATCGTCGAGCGCGGAGGCATGGCCGCGTGCCGCGCGCCGCCGCCGGCGCTGAATGCGCCAGTAGTAGGTGCCCAGGCCGCCCATCGCCGCCAGCGTGATCAGCCGCATCACCAGCAGCTTGGGGTCGAGCGCGCCGATATCTGGCCCGGCGTAGACGCAGACCGTGCCATAGGCCAGCAGCACCAGCGCGGTGTAGGTCACCGTCAATCGCGGCGTCAGCACGAACGCAAACGCCAGCACGATCGGGTAGTAGAACACAAAGAAATCGCTGTGTGCGCCCACCTGCCCTGGCCAGGCCAAAATGATGCCGCTGATCACCAGCAGGTCGACCAGGCCGATCGCAATCAGCAGCGCGCGATTGGCCGGCCGCTCCATCAGGTAGCGGCCATGCAGAAAGAAGTTCATGCCCATCAGGGTCACGATCAGCAGCGTGTTGGTGGTGATCTCCTTGACGGTTGTGGCCGTCCAGAGCGTCATCATAGCGCCGGTGAGGATAATGAACCAGCGCGCCCAGATGATCACCGCCTGGCCGAAGAACACATCCTCGGCCGCTTCCTGCGCCGCGCCGCGCAGCAGATCCACCACCGCGCCACGGCGGCTTTCCTCGATCCGTTGGTAGATCGTGCCGGCCACCGCCACGGCAATCAGCATCATGATCCGCACGATGATGCCGCGCACATCAGCCTCGGTGGCAGCGCTGAACAGGCTGACGCAGGCGTATGCGCCTACCACCACGCTCGCGAAGCCCAGCGTGCGAGCGGGCGGGAAGGCGACCGAGAAGGCCAGCAGCGCTGGGAAGTAGAAGATGTACAGCGGCGACGCGAACCCGCCCTGCGAAACGACCAGCAGCGTAATCACCGCTATGTCGGCGGCGCTGGCGGCGTAGGCGATCGCATTGATCGCTGGCCGGCGCATGAGCAGCTGGGCGTGTAAGTAGAAGTTGCCCACCGCCAGCAGCAGCAGCGCCAGTACATGCAGGCGGATCTCGCCGATCGCGCCAGGGTTCCACAGCGTCAGCACCAGGCCCGAGAGCACCAGCACCCAGCGCGCAATCACGATCACGCTCTGCCCGTCGGCGGTGACCTCGGGGGTACGCACATGCGGCTGTCGCGGCGGCGCGGCTTCGGCTTCAAGCGGCGTGGGGTAGGGATCTGTCAGCATGCTTGCCATTGTCTGCACCTCCATGTTCATTGTCATCGTTGCGTCGTGTGCCGAGTGTAGATGAGCAGGAGATGTATATTCCAGGGGTGGAGCTGGCAGAAACTGTTAAAAACTATAAAAAGCTTGCGCCGCGCATGCGAGGTGAAACAACGCTAAGTGTATGAGCGAAGGCAATCACAGTTATTACCCTTTCAGGCCGTTTCGGGCGGCTAGGAGCCGGTGAAGGGGTGACAGGGTGACAAGGTGAAGAGGTGAAATCGATCACTTTCTCATCTTACAATCCTGTCACATTTCTCCCGCCATCCCCAGCAACTTTCCCCACTGCTCAGGCGTAACTGGCACGACCGACAGGCGGCCCTGGCGCACCAGCGCGAAATCGGCGAATGCTGGGTCGGCCTTGACCGCCGCGAGCGTCACTGGCTGGGGCAGCTGGCGCAGCGGCCTGAGATCGACCACCACCAGCTTCGGGTCGCCGGCCTGCGGATCAGGGTAGGGCGCGCTGGTGATCTCGGCCAGCCCGACCGCCTGGCGCTGATCGCCAGTATGGTAGATCAGCGCCAGATCGCCCGGCTGCATACTGCGGATGTGCAGGAGCGCGGCGTTGTTGGCGACACCATCCCAGATAGTCGCGCCGTCGCGCTCCAGGTCGGCGTAGGAATAGTGATCGGGCTCGGTTTTAAGCAGCCAAAAGCGCATTGTACAGCTCCTGATCAAAATCTAAGGCTCACTCTTCAACCCGCTCCAGCAGCGCCCGCGTCATGCCCATGCGCAGCAGCGTCCCAGGAAAGATCGTCCGCTCGCCGCGCACGCGCTCCTCGGCGCCGCCTGGGGGCGTGATCCAGGTGCCGTTTTTGCTGATGTCGCGCAGCGCTGCCCAGTCGTCGCCGCAGGTGATCAGCGCGTGATCGGCGGATATCAGCTCATCGCCGGAGAGCGTCAGGCGATGCTCGTAGTGCTGGGAGGAGCGGCGCCGCCCAAGCAGGTTTTCACCTTCCAACAGCGGCAGCAGCTTCTGGGGCCGCGCGTCATCGCCGAGCAGGCGCAGCTGGAAGCGCGGCGCCGCCAGGTCGAATAGGAAGCGCGCGCCATCGTGCCACAGCCGGCCGCTAAAAAGCTCGTTCGCGATCGCTTGGATTGCCGCCTCCGGCAGCTGTACACTAAGGCGCAGCATGCCAGCCAGTGCGGGCAACTCATCCAGCCCCAGCAGCTTGATCTGTTGGCGATGGTCGCCTATCTCAAGCGAGACCCGCGATTCGGCGTGAGTGCTGGGCGCGATGATCAGCGCGCCGACAGTGCGATCGAATGGATGTGTGGCGGCGGGTGTGCCAAGCAGGCGCGGCGCGGCGGCATCCAGCTGCGCGCGCACGGCATCGCGCTGGAGCTTTATATGCTGGATCGGCGTGCGATCGCGCTCCTCGCGCAGCGGCTCGCCGGAATCACGGCGGCGCCACTGGCCGCCGGGCAGGCTCTCGACCGGGCCTTGGTACGCGCGGATTGCGCCGACGATTGCGGCGCTCGGGCGCAGTAGCAGCAGGTCGATCGGCGGCATCGCGCTTTCGCCGGCGCGAAAGTGCAGGAGCAATGTGGTCGGCGCGGCCGCACGCGTGGCGTGAATGCGCGCGCGTATGTCCAGCGCCAGCGCACGCAAGGCACGCCGCTGGTCGCCGGTGTTCGGGATATCGCCAAGGTAGATCTGTGGGTACACGGCAGCTCCACAGGCAGATTGGGATGCGCCAAGTATAGCGGGATGCGCGAGCGCCGTCAATATGGGCATGGAGCAGGACTGCCGACAAGCAGACAAGGAGACACGTAGAGACGCAAAATATTGCGTCTCTACGTGTCTCCTTGTCAACCGCGCTGTGGCGGCACGCGGCGGCGCGACTGCGCACCACGGCGCGGCGGCGCGGGCGCATCGCAGATCAGCACGCGCAGCGCCTGGTATAGCAGCTGCTCGGCCCGGCGGTGGTCGGCGGCGACGCTGTCGAGTACCACTGCCACCAGCGCCTCAGGCGTCGGCGGCGCGGGTAGGATCGCGGCGCTCACGCCCACGCCTTCGATCAAATTCAGCGCGCACTGGACATCGCCTTGGAGCACACGCATGGTCGCGTTCAGCTGGCTGAGCGTCGGCAGCACGCGGCCTTGCTCCCAGGCGCTCACCAGACTCGGTGGCAGGCCAATTGTGTCGGACAGATCCAGCTGAGTCATCCCGCGCGCGATCCGCAGCTGGCGCAGATAGATTCGATACTCACTCATGAGCGCTCCTTTGTCGTGGGGGAGCGAGTCTAGCATCGCCGGCGCTGTACGACCAAGCGGCGTACATGACGAGAAGATGAGAGATCGTTCGCCTGGCGCGGCGGCGGCGCGGCTCCGCCCAAAGACCGATGCTGCCTGGCGCGAATTGCGCTATCCTCTAGCACGGTCGCGACAGATTCGATCAATCCCGCGCCTCGGCAAGCCCGTTGGGCTGCCCAGGCGCCTTTCGGCGTTCACATAGATGGGAGATTGAGGGCTGGAAGCTGGATGCTGGTAGGAGTGCTAGTCTCCAGCCTCGGGAGAATTCGATGCGCCTCTACTACGAGATCGCGCTGCGCTCGTTCCGCCGGGCGGCAACGTATCGGAGCGCCTATATTGCAGGGATGCTGACCAACGCCTTCTTCGGCGCGCTGCGATCGTTTGTGTATATCGCGATCTATGGCGCGGGCGGCAGCGTGGCCGGCTTCAGCGTGAACGACGCGATCAGCTACAGCTGGATAACCCAGTCGCTGATCTCGATCGGCGCGGGCTGGATCATTTCGCGCGAGCTGATGCAGTCAATCAAAACCGGCGATGTCGTCACCGACCTGGCACGACCATGGAACTTCTACGGCTACTGGCTGAGCCAATCGCTGGGAGAGCGCGGCTTCAACCTGCTGCTGCGCGGCTCGCTGACCTACCTGATCGGCGCGCTGTACTTTCGCGCGCACATCCCCACGCCGGCGCAGACGCTCAGCTTCGCTGTCTCGGTCGCGCTGGCGCTGGTGCTGTCGTTCGCCTTCAGCTTCATCGTCAACCTGAGCGCCTTCTGGCTGATCGAGACCAGCGGCGTCATGATGATCGCCAATGTTATGCTCAGCTTCTTCTCGGGCTTTCTGCTGCCGATCGCATTCTTCCCGCCCGCGCTGGCCGCGATCGCGCGCGCGCTGCCGTTTCAGGGTATCAGTGGCCTGCCAGCCCAGATCTTCCTGGGACAACTCACCGGCGCGGCGCTCGCCCAGGCGCTGCTGCTCCAGCTGTTCTGGTGCGTGGCACTGGTGGCTGCCGGCGTCCTGCTGCTGCGGGCGGCGGTGCGGAAAGTAGTGATTCAGGGAGGATAGTGCTGAGGACTGAGTTGCGCAAAGCCCCAACTCAGTCCTCAGCCCTCGGTCGTCAGTCCTTGGAGGAATTATGCTCTCGCTCTACTTCCGACTCGTCGGCGCACGAATACGCGCGCAGATGCAGTACAAAGTCTCGTTCTGGATGGAGCTACTCGGCTTCGGGCTGGTGACAGGGCTGGAGTTTGCGGCGATCGCGATTCTGTATGGGCGCTTCCAGTCGATCGGCGGCTGGAGCATCGCCGAGGTGGCCCTGTTGTATGGCATGGTCGCCGTCGCCTTCAGCCTGGCCGAGATGTTCAGCCGCGGCTTCGACGCGCCGTTCGAGCGAATGATGCAGCAGGGCACCTTCGATACAATTCTGATCCGGCCGCTGGGCAGCTTCTTCATGGTGCTGGCATCGGAATTCCAGCTGATGCGGCTGGGCCGTACGGCGCAGGGGCTGCTGGTGCTAGGCTACGCGTTGGCGGTGCTGCCGATCGGCTGGACCCCAGCCAAGCTGCTGCTGATGCCGCTGACAATCCTGGCCGGCACGGCGATCTACACCGCGCTGATTGTGATCGGCGCGACGATCTGCTTCTGGACGATCAAGACGCCCGAGGTGATCAATGTGTTTACATTCGGCGGCGAGGACGCCAGCAGCTATCCGCTGAGCATCTACAACGGCTGGATTCGCAGCATCTTTCTCTTCGTCATCCCGATCGCGTTCGCCAACTACCCGACCGCGCTATACCTGCTTGGGCGTACCGACCCATTCGGGCTGCCGGCCTGGGCGGCCTGGCTCGCGCCGCTGGCAGCCGCGCTGTTCTGCACGGTCGCGCTGGCGTTCTGGCGGCTGGGAGTCTCGAAGTACCAGAGTGCGGGCAGCTAACGTGATTGTTGATTGTAGATTGGGAATCACGCATCGCAATCTGCAATCTACAATTGCGCTAGGTCGCGCCGACCAGATCGCGCAAGGTCTTCACGTCGATTGGCTGGAGCGAATCGGCGATTTTGAGCAGCTCCTGCTCGTCGAGCCCGGCGCTGTAGAGAAACAGCTTGCCTCGCGCCATGTTGAAGACAATCTCGCGCCGACCGCCGCTGGTGATCAGCGTGCCCGCGCGCGTACCGATGGTAATCGAGCGCTGATCGCCGCTGAGCGGCAGCACATCCGACAGATCGCCGCCACCGATCGAGAGCTTCTGCTGGCCGTTGTTGAGCGTGATAATATAGAAGCCCATGCCCGCCTCACCAGTCTGGCCCGCGCTCGCCACCCGCGACTCAGTTGGCGATGGCTGCATGTTGGGCGGCAGGTAGGTCGGCCAGAGGTAGATCGATGGCTCGGCGGCGGGTCCGGCGGCCGGGTTAGGCGGCGCGGCCTGAATGGCCGGCGTGGCGGTGGGCCGGCCGCCAATCGCAGCGATCGTCGGCGTAGGCCGCGTGAGCACGGGCTGCACCTGGGCGGCTGCGATCGTCGGCGAGGGCGCGGCCGGCTGCGCGGGCGCGCGGGCGCCCTGGCCGGCGCAGCCGGCGATCGAGAGCAGCGCCAGCGCCGCCAGGGTTATTCGTGGGTTGGTGAATCTCAATTGCGTATGCCTCCTCAAGGCGCCTATTGTATCACTATCGGGCTTATCCATCCCACTGCCCAACCATGTTGCTTGCGCGCCCCCGGCGTGCTATCATTGTGGGGCAACGCCCGGCCGGAGTGGCGAAATGGCAGACGCTACGGTCTTAAAAACCGTTGGGGGCAACCCCGTACGGGTTCGAGTCCCGTCTCCGGCACCAGCTTTCTGATGCGGAATCCCGCGCTTGCGATCATGCGGCGCGGGATGCGTTTTTGGGGGTGACTGAGTAGTAGACTGAGTAGTGCGGTCGGGTGTCCTTCGCAGCTTTCGTGACAGCCCAGCGATCGCGCTCGACTTCGACTCATCCAGCGCGTGCGCATAGATCTGCGCTGTGACCGCCGGCGAGCTGTGGCCGAGTATCTTGGACACCGTCACCAGCGGTACCCCGTCTGCCAATATGAGAGTGGCGGCGGTGTGCCGCAGGTCGTGGAAGCGGATCGCGGGCAAGCCACTCCGTTTGAGCACACTCT
>WNGB01002953.1_pt1 | contig 31313 bp, 24 predicted proteins | sample 5400681 | NCBI WGS metagenome assembly WNGB01 (sample SAMN13153367, study PRJNA577476) | soil metagenome | isolation source: 115 cm soil or saprolite under grassland replicate 2 | place: USA:California | collected 2016-06-15
ACCTGGTCGCCGCGCGACAAATGCCGGAGGGCGAGCGCGGCTAGCTCGTCGATGCCCTGGTCGAGCGGAGCGTGTCCGATGGCACCCGCCAAAAGCTCGACCGAAGCATCGAGCACCAGCCACACCACATCGCGGTCTTCACGCTCGAACTCACGCACCATCAGTCGTCCGCGCCGAGCCGACGCCTTCCAGGCGATCCTTTTGAAAGGGTCTCCGCTGACGTGCTCGCGCAGCTCGTAAAGCTCGGTTCCCGCGCCTGGATGTCGATCGGGAGCGCCGGCATCAGCGGCGCGCCGCGCCCGGCCTCCTCTCGCCGACGAAGAAAACGCAGCAAAGCTCCGCGGCATCACCTCGATGCCGATCGGATTGGCAAACGCGAGCGGCACCTCGAACAGCCCGGGCGGTCCGTACACTTCGAGGGCGAGACCGTGGATGCAGTATCGGCCGACGCGCGGCGTTCGCACCACCATGACGAGATTGGCAGCTGCGCCAGCGGCGATGATTCCTTCGTTCGGCTCGATGGTGATCGCGAGCTCGCTCGAAGCGATTGCGCGCAATGCCACGTAGCGCACGGCACGAATGTCCCGGTTGCGGAGCTCCACTTCCAGCTCGACCTCGCCGTTGCGCGAGACGCGCCGCACCCTGCGCGGCGCTCGCCAGATCATTTCTAGACCTGCCGCGCGCAAGCGCACGATCGAGAATTTGGTCATCGCACGAGCGAGTGCGAGGCCGGCGATCATCGCCCCTCCCCATGCGACCACGGCCGGCATCCGCAGCGCCATCCCCAACGTGACCGTGCCGAGTGCCGCGATCGCGATGTGCACCGTGGGACGGGTCGGAAAGAGTTGCACGGCCGCTCGGTATCTAGAGGGGCCTCACGGCTCGCCGATAGCCCACGCGTGCCACGGCTTCGCTGATCACCGCCTGGCGCGCTTTCGGCTCTCCCTCGGCCTCCGGGACCATCACCAGCCGATGCGCGAGTACCGATGGTGCGAGCTCGCGGAAGTCATCCGGCGTGGCGAAGGGGCGTCCGGCCAGCACCGCTGCTCCCTTGGCCGCCTGCACCAGGCTGAGCGTGGCGCGCGGCGAGGCGCCGAGCGCCACGCGCGGGTGCGAGCGGGTGAACGCGGACAGGGCCACGGCGTATTCGTACAAGTCGTGCTCGATATGCACACGCGACGCGATCGACTGCAGACGCAAGAGATCCGGCGTGCCGAGCTGCGGGCGCGCGACCGGGGGATCGAGGTTGTGGGTCTGCAGCATCGCGACTTCTTCCTGGTGGGTTGGGTACCCCATGGCGATGTGCAAGAGAAAACGATCGATCTGCGCCTCCGGCAGGGGGTAGGTACCTTCCAGATCGATCGGATTCTGCGTGGCGAGCACCATGAACGGTTCCGGCAGCTGATAGCGGTCGCCTTCGATCGTCACCTGACGTTCTTGCATCGCCTCGAGCAGAGCCGCTTGCGTCTTGGCCGGCGCTCGGTTGATCTCGTCGGCGAGCACGACGTTGGCGAACACCGGTCCCGGCCGCAACGTGAACGTGCCGTCGCGCGGCGAAAGGACGTAAGTACCGGTGATGTCCGCGGGAAGAAGATCGGCAGTGAACTGGATGCGCCGTACGCTGCACCCGAGTGCGGTGGCGAAGCTTTTGACGAGGGTCGTCTTGGCCACGCCCGGTACCCCTTCGAGCAGGACGTGGCCGTGGGCGAGGAGGGCGATGAGCATCGCGTCGAGCACGCGATCGGGGCCGATGAATACCCGTGAAACTTCGCGCCTGACGACGTCGAGCCGCTCGCGCGCCGCAGCAACCTCGTTGACTTCGGCCAGCTGCGCCATGGTTAAGCAGCCCGTCCGTCGCGACTTCGTTCCCGGACTTGGCCCAAAAGATCGAACGCCTCGCGCGCGAGCCTGATCACCTCAGCCCTTTTCATCCGCTCCGGTTGTCGTGCGGCGACCAGCGTCTCGATGTTCGACATCTCCAGAAAGAGGTCCTTCAAGGCACGATAGCGCGGTTCGTCGAGCGCTCGCTTGCGTCTCACCTCGTCGAGCAAGCGCACCGCCGGCGTCCCGGCGGCTAACCCGAGCTCCTGGGCGAGGCCCTCCTCGAGCGCGCTCTTCACTTCCAGCACGGCGAGGCTGGGTGGCGTCGAAGCGGCAGAGAGCAGGGCGATTCTGCCCGCGGTCCCCCCTTGCGCGACGACGGGTACGGGACGCGTGAAGGACGGTTGCCTACGCCGATACATCCGAGACGAAACGGTCGTCGTCCACACCCCGACCCCGAAAGCGACGAGAGCAGCCAACGTCACGCCGACGACCCCCGCGAGCCCGTCGCTCAGGACCCGTCGCAACTCCTGCCCGGCGCTCTCGATTCTGCTGTCGAACTCGGTTTTGAAGCTGGTGGTGCCCGGATAAGCGCCGGACTCGAAGAAACGATTGGCGACCACCAGCAGCCGGCCCCGATGAACGGCGGGATCTCCGTCCTGGGCGAGGTAGCGGACGAGACCGGTCGCGAACGCCCGGTTACCGGGATAGCGCAGCATCTGGTTGATGAGTGCGGACGGATCGCCCATCGCGAAGACCTTCCCCTTCGGGGGCTTGTCGAAATCCGCAGCGAGTGCCACGTCGACGTCGTCACCATCGATGCTTCGGATTTGCAGAACCGACCGCAGCTTCTTTTTACTACGAAAGCCCGTCGGGTGGTTTGTCACCAGGCGCTCTACATTTTCGACGGTCGGGTGAACCGCAGCCGCGTAACCGGGCACCGGCTCGCGAACGGGTTCGGCGATCGCGAGCTCGGGATTGTGTCGTAACGTGGAAAGAGGGCGGGTCGGAGGCGGCACGCGCTCGATGTCGAAGCGTTCCAGCATGCGGTCGCCGGCGCCGAAATCGTCGACAATCGCGATACGGCCGCCGGTGCGCAGGAACGCCGCGAGCTTGTCACCGGCGACCGCGTGGTCGGGATGAAGGAAGAGGATGGCGTCGCCGGGACGTAGCTCCGACCAGTCGATGTGGGAAAGTGCGACGACGCGCGCTTCGCCGAGCTCGGCGCGCGCGATCTCGAAGAGCCCCGAACACCCCTCCCAGGTGCGATCGTTCACGTCGAACGCAGCAGCCAAGGCCGTCCGCGAGCAGCCCACCAGAGCAGCGATCACGCAGGCGGCCCGAAGGGCGCGCCGAGTAATACCCACGCAGGCGGCCGGAAGGGCGGGCCGAGTAATACCCGCGCAGGCGGCCCGAAGGGCGCGCCGAGTAACACAAACGACCACGACGCACAGAAGTATGCCGAAGCGCGTCATTTTCGCAGAGGCCTTAGGTTAGCTCAACTTGTACCTTTGGGTCAGCATCGTTAGCGGCCCCCATCCTCTCGGAACCTTGACCCCCGCAGCACCCTTGCTAAGCTCTCACAGAGAGGGAACTCCTAGGCAAAAGGCGCTGAGGCAGCTCAGCAGTACAGACGGTCTTCAACAGGGGTGGAGGGAGGCCCACCGATGCTACCTCCGTTCATCATCGAGCAGATCCGAAAGCGGGAAAAAGAAGAGCGCGAGCACCAGGCCGAGCAGCCGCGCCTGGAGCTTCCCCTCGAGCGTCGTCGCCGGCCCGATCCGCCAGACGAAGAGCGCGATCGAGGCGTCCTCATCGTCGACCTGGGCTGAGACTTCGACGCAGGCGGCCCGAAGGGCGCGCCGAGTAACAGAGACGCCGGCGGCCCGAAGGGCGCGCCGCGTAACAGAGACGCCGTCTCGCTGAGCAGGTCGAAGGGGAGTCCTTGCGCCCGGGTCTCGCCCGATAGGGCTGCTGTTTGAGCGCTTTACAGTCGTTGGCGCACTGACTACTGTCCGCGCCCGCAGAATGGCTCGACTAGCACGACGGCTACAGGTCTCGTCCGAAGCAGACTTGTCCCAGCATCTTCGATGAGACGATCGGGCACCGGGAAGGTATGTCGAATCGCCGCGGTGGCGTCCGTGACGCTGGGTTGCTACTCGACGGGCGAAGGTCCCGAGCCGGTCACCGACGCTCTCTATTTTCCGGTGGGCTTCGCTGTATCGCCGGGCGGCGGCGCGCTGTACGTGGCCAACTCCGACTTCGACCTCCAGTACAACGGCGGCACCGTCGAAGCATATGACCTCAACGCGTTGCGCCAATTCCTGCAGCCGCTCTGGTCTCCCGACCCGAGTCGGTCGGCGGCCGACGTCTGCGGCGAACTCGGCCTCGGCGTCAACACATCGCCGATTCTCACCCCGGGTCCCTGCGGGCCGCTCAATCCGGGCGCGCCGCCAGCACCGTACCGCGCGATGAATAACGCTCCGATCGTCCGGGCCTCGGCCAAGATCGGTGCCTTCGCGACCGACAGCCTCTACGTGTGCCACCCAGGTGCCGATCCGAGCGCCGGCAGCGCTGACTGCCTGCGGGGCGAAGCCGACGAGAGGGGCGCACGACTTTTTGTTCCGGTGCGCGGCGATCCGTCGCTCACCTTTTTCGACGTCGATGACGACCGCCCCGGTCCGAACGGTAAACAGAATTTCTTGCTCGACTGCGGTCAGGTGAGCAACAGAGGTCGCTGCGCCGATAGCCACCGCGCGGGGATCGATGCCAATGACAACACCCGCGGTCTGACACTGCCCGCCGAGCCATTCGGAATCGCGGTGAGCGACCGCGCCGATGCGATCGTCATCGCGCATCAGAGTCCAGGTGCGGGGGCGGTGAGCCTCTTCACCGGGCGCGGCGACGAAGGCCCGAGCGTGCTCGACGTCAAGCCGCGGCTCGAGTTCGTATTCGGTAGCTTGCCCGGTGCTGCGACGGGCGTGGCGGCCGTGCCCATTCCAGGCGCCGTCTTGCAATGGAGTCTTGCAGCGGCGAACTACCAGCCGGGGTTCGTGGTGACGTACCGCGGCGCCTCTCAGGCGGACGTCTTTCGCTTTTTCGACGATTCTTTCGCGGCGCCAGCGCGGCCGTTCTTGACCCGTGTCGGCTACTTTCCGCTGAGCGCGACGCCGAGCGGTCTCGATTCACGGTCGATCGCCATCGATCATGGGCCCTCGACCAAGCGGGGCATCTGCGAGAGTGCGTGCCGCACGACCCGGCAGGGCTGCGTCGACGCCTGCGCTACGATCGCTGGCGCCGAGGATCGGGCGGCGTGCGAGGCTGCTTGTGGGATCGATGTCCGTTCGTGCTTGGGAACGTGTACGCGGATCCCTCTGCCGGTCTTCATTTCCAACCGCAGCCCGCCCAGCCTACTCGTCGGTGAGGTGCGGACGTTGGACCCGACCGGCAGCAACGACGACGTGCTCATCTACGACTCGGTTCCTCTCGCCCAGGGGCCTTCACGCGCCGTGATCGGGCGCATCCACGATCGCCGCGACCCTCCGGGAACGTTCCGATCGCGGATCTTCGTCGTCTGCTTCGACGCGCGGATCATCTTCATCTACGACCCCGTCGAACGTCGCATCGATGGCGAGATCCGAACTGGCCGGGGGCCGCACCCCTTGGTGATGGATCCGATAGAGCCCATCGCCTACGTGGGACATTTCACCGATTCCTATATCGGAGTGATCGATCTCGATGGATCGCACGGCAGCACTTTCCAAACGATCGTAGCGACGATCGGCGTGCCGGTTCCACCACGGGAGTCCAAGTGAAGCGCGCAGCCGGCGTTTTCTTCTTTCTTCTCGGGTTGGCCGTTCCATGGGCAGGCTGCTCGCAGACGACGAACCCGATCAACATTCGTTCCCTCGAACGATCCGGCAAAGCTGCGTTTCTCTGCATCCGCGATCCGAAGTCCAGTACGCCCGGACAGCAGCTCGAGGGCTGCTATCCGACGCCCCAGGCTTACGCCAGCAATGATTACCTGGTCCCGCACACGATTGGGCTGGTGACGCAGATGACCCGCGGGGAAGTCGCCGTCGTCGACGTGACGGCGGGCAGTGTCGTCGACGTCGATCCCACGACACCGGGCTTCAACTTCCTTCCGGTCGGCGCGCTGCCGACCGACATCGTCGCCACTCCGGGCAGCAACGCCTCGTTCGTATCCATAGGCGATGCCAACCGTCCGGCGATCTTCGCTCTTCCGAGCACCCGTCTGCTACCCATGCAAACGGGTGGACGTGCGCCCACGCTGGCGAGCTGGCCGGCGTGCTCGCTTCCCGGCGTTCCCGCCCAGATGGTCGTGGTCGCCGACCGCACTCCATCCACCGAGCCCGGGTCGTTTCGTTCGCATTGCGATGGCTCTCCGCGGCGGCCACCCGCTCCTGGGCTCGACCTGTCCGTCGAATCGGCCCTGTTCGGCACGCTCAAGCTCCTGGTGATGATCCCCGAGCGCGGCGAGCTTCTGCTCCTCGATGCCGAGCAACTCTTGGGCATCGCACCCGGCAGTTTCGAGCCTTGCCCCATCGAGCGCACGCTCGTTTTTCGGGCGGATCTTCCACCGGGCGGAGCCGACGCCGGCGGGGGCATGGTCGGCGATGCCGACGACGCAGGACTGACCAGTGACGGAGCCGTCACATCGGAAGCGGGTCCTGGCGGGGCCGTCTGCTCCGGCCGCGTGACCCCTTCTGCCCCCGTCAGTCGCGAACCGCATCCGGCGAAGATGGCGCTCGCGGACGATGGTCGGCTGTTCATCTCCGACGATCAGGCATCGGTCATTCATGTCGTCGATACGCGTGACCCTTGCGCAATGACCGAACAGGCCCCTTTGCTGCCGGTATCCGCTCAGGATCCCACGCGCGCCGTCGTGACTGGCGCGATCGCGGTGAGCCCCCTCACGAGCGATCGCAAGCGCTTCGTGTACGCGGTCGACCTCAAAGCCGGCGGCAGCGTGATGGTGTTCGACGTGAGCGACGACTCGACCGTGCGCGCGCCCATCAAGCGCCCCGACGCGCCTTTCAACCCCTTGGAACCGCCCGACCGGCTGCTGACCGCCTCCCCGGTCCAGAGCCTCACGTTCGCAACCCACGACGTACCGGTGGGCGCGGGGGATCCCAGCAACGGCATGATCGAGCGCGGTCACCTTTGCGACCCAACTACCGACGATCCCTACAAGCCGCCTCTCGATTACGTGGGTGCGGGCGCCGGTCCCTTGCGCCTGCGCGGCACGTTCGCCTTTCTCGCGCTGGCGAACGGCCAGATCGCGGTGGTGGACGTCGACGATTATGATCGGCCTTGTCGTCGGCCGAAAATCAGTGACGATCCGAACTTCGGATGCGACGGGAAGCTGACCATCCCCAAAGGGGGGCTTCCGTCGGCGAGCCAAGAGGTCAGCTGTCGTGCCGTCGAACGTCATCTCCTGCGGTCGAGTCAGTTCGTGCTCAACGGCGCGCGGACGGGACGACATGCGCCCGCGATGCAGGCCTATCCGCTCCTGTTCGACAAGGATGGGACCGTGCTGGCGACCGACCCGGCGCGCACCGAAGCCATTTCGCGGCCTCGGCTGCTCGGGCCGTCTCTCGCCGATATTGCTCCCGACGCCCAACCGCTGTTTGCCAGTATCGGCGGCGTGGATGCGCCGGTGGTTTCGGAGATAGCTTACGCCGATCGGAGCTCGCTCCACAATTGGGTGGCGTTCGACCTTCGCGAACCTCGCGCCCACGGCGAGCAAACCTGGACCATCACCTACGAGGGCGCGATCCCGTGGTTCACCGGCCACAAAGGTCGGCTTCAGTGCGCCGCGGACAAAACCGCGATCGATTGCGAGCGAGGCGCCGACGCTTCGCACTTCGTTCTCTATGACTCGAGCGCTGCATTCTGCGACAACGGCGTGCAAGGACGCGACATCGCGCCGACCGGCTTTACATCGGCCGACATCGTGGAGCTCTTGGACGACTTTCCCAATCCCGACGACCCCTACTGGGGCAGTGTGGCGGATGTCTGCAGCCGCTCGATCTGCGAGCAGGCTTTCGGAACCATCGATGCCCATAGCGCAGGCCGAGATCTCCAGGTCAAGAAAGCGTACGAGGATCGACTCGAGCTCGAGCGCAGCGCCGATGCCCCGCCGCCCATCGGCTGCTGCTTTCCCTATCCCGTCACCTACGCGATCCGTGGCGGCAAGCAATGGATCGTGTACGGCACCGCATCGGGCTTCCAACACCACGTGATTCCTGATCCGGCAGCGGCCGACTCGTCGACGGCGGCATGCGTCATCTCGTGCGACCCGGCGAAGGAGCTCCGAAATGGACGGGTCCTAGGGCGCGCCAACAGCCAGCCTGCCCCGAAGTACGCCGATTTCGTGGCGCCGGGTGCAGCGGCAGACCCGACACTCTTCCGCAACCCGCAGCTCCGGTTCGTGGTGTGGCACCCGACCTGCGCCCCGGGGTGTCTGTTGCGCGACACGTACTTCCAGTTCATCGAAACGGGCGGCTTCAGCGCCATCGCGATCCTACCACCGCAGAATGCGCTGGTTCTTCCGCAGGCGATCGGGTTCGTGCGCGGGCTTCAGCAGCTCGCGATCCCCGATGCGGCGTCGCAGGGTCTCATGCTGTTCGATTTGAACCGCCTCGGCACGATCAAGACGATTTATTGAGCGGGTGGAGAGTCCTCACCCCCCTCGCGTGGAGTGCTACAGTCGCGCCGTGTACGGCGAAGAACGCGCGAAAAAGCCGCTCTCTCCTGTCATGCGGCAGTACCACGCCGCCAAGTCCGCTCACCCCGACGCCGTTCTGTTCTTTCGTATGGGCGACTTCTACGAGATGTTCCACGATGATGCCGTCGTCGCTTCGCGTGCGCTCGACCTCACACTGACCAGCCGCAACAAGGGAGCCGTCGACGAGGTGCCGATGGCCGGTGTGCCCCACCACGCGGCTGCCGGTTACATCGCGCGGCTTCTCGCGCTCGGACACAAGGTCGCGATTTGCGAGCAGATGGCCGACCCCGCCAAGACGCGGGGCATCGTGCCACGCGCGGTGGTCCGCGTGATGACGCCTGGCCTGGTGACCGACGGCGAGCAGCTCGATGGCCGAGTGAACCATTTTCTATGCGCGGTAGCGGGCACGCCGGGCGAAGGGTCGGTCGGGCTGGCACGGCTCGATCTATCGACGGGCGAGCTCGCCGCCGCTCGGCTGGAGGACGGTGCCGCACTCGTGGGAGAGCTCGCGCGCCTCGACCCGCGCGAGCTCTTGGTGCCCGACGAATTGGCGGAGCTGCTCGAGGCGGCGCGGCGTGCGGCGCCTCGCGCCGCCGTGCGAAGCGACGGAGCGCTCGGCGCAAGCGAAGCCGGACAGGTGCTCGTGGACGTGCTCGGCGCGGATGCGGCGACGGACGCCGAAAGCGTGGTCTCCGCCGAAGCGCTGATCGCCGCGGCTCGCGTTCTTCGCTTCGCGCAGGCGTGCAACCCCGAAGTGCTCCTCCCCATCCGGCGCATCGCGGCCTGGGACCCCGGCGCGACGCTGCAAATCGACGAGGTGGCTCAGGCGCATCTCGAGCTCGTGCGCGCGACCGACGGCGCACGAACGGGTTCGCTCCTCTCGGTCATCGATGCGACATGCACACCCGCCGGTGCGCGCATGCTCCGGCGTTGGTTGCTCTCACCGCTACTCGACGTGGCCGCGATCCGGCGCCGCCTCGACGCCGTCGAAGTGTTCGTCCGAAATCCCCTCGTGCGAGCCGAGCTACGCGCGAAGCTTTCGAAGATCGGCGACCTGGAGCGCCTGGGTGTGCGCGCCGCGTTGGGTGAAGCCACTCCCAAAGATTTGGGGGCCCTGCGCGACGGGCTTCTCGCGGTGCCCTCGGTCATCGAAACCCTGCTCGGCATTCCCGATGCTTCCGCCAAAGACGCGCTCGGGCTCCTTCGCGCGCCGCCCGATCCTCTGGTCCCACTCGCGGCCGAGCTGGCGAGAGCGCTGGTCGAACGGCCGCCGCCACTCGCACGCGAAGGGGGCATCTTCCGCGAAGGCTACGATGCGCGACTCGACGAGACGAGGCGGCTGAAAGAGCAGGGGACGGAGATGATTCTCGCCCTGGAGGCGAAGCTGCGCGCGTCATCGACCATTCCGACGCTCAAGATCCGCTACACGAGGGTGTTCGGCTGGTACATCGAGGTCAGCCGCAGCTACGCGGCCAAAGCGCCGAGCTCGTTTCGACGCAAGCAAACCGTGGCCGGCGGAGAGCGCTACACCAATGACGAGCTGGACGATCTGCAAGACCGAATCGTGCACGCCGAAGAGCAACACACCGAGCGCGAGAACGAGCTCTACGCCGCGCTCGTGCGCGAGACGGGGAAATACGGGGATGCGGTCCAGCGGCTCGCGGCACGCCTCGCCGAGTGGGACGTGCACGCTGCACTGGCCGAAGTCGCCCACAGTCGCGACTTCGCGCGTCCGGAGGTCGACGCCGGCACGGCCATCGACATCGAAGACGGCAGGCACCCCGTCGTCGAGCAGCTGGCGGCCGCGGGTCAGTTCGTTCCCAATGACGTGAAGATCGACACCGACGGCGAACGGCTCTTCATCGTCACTGGGCCTAACATGGCCGGCAAATCGACGCTCATGCGCCAGGTGGCGCTCATCGTGATCCTAGCTCAGATGGGTAGCTACGTGCCCGCTCGCCGCGCCAAGGTGGGCCTCGTCGATCGAGTCTTGTCGCGCGTGGGAGCGAGCGACAACGTGGCGCGCGGCGAGAGCACGTTCATGGTCGAAATGCGTGAGACCTCGAACATTCTCAAGCGGGCAACCCGCCGCTCGCTCGTCGTACTCGACGAGATCGGGCGCGGCACCAGCACCTACGACGGTCTGGCCATCGCCTGGGCCGTCGCCGAACATCTCCACGACGCCGTCTGCTGCCGCGCCATGTTCGCCACGCATTATCACGAGCTCACCGAGCTTGCCGCGACCTGTGCCCATGCCGCGAACTACTCGGTGTCGGCCCGCGAGCTCGGTCACGACGTCGTCTTCTTTCACAAGCTCGGCAGGGGACCGGCCAGTCGAAGCTATGGCGTCGCGGTGGCGAGGCTCGCCGGCCTTCCCGAGCTCGTGCTTGCGCGAGCCAAGGCGATTCTGGCCGCGCTCGAGGCCGGCGCGGCTCTGCCTTCCGGCCAGCATGCAACCGTGCGCGGGCGCTCGAAAAGCGGCAGCGCCCAGCTGGATCTCTTCGCCGCTCCGGCCGAGCCAGCCCGCGCCAATCCAGCCCTCGAGTTGATTCAGGCAGTCGACGTCGACCGCCTGACGCCGCTCGAAGCGCTCACGCTCGTTGCGAAGCTGAAATCGCTGCTCGAAAAGTAGTCCTGGCGGGCTTCGTCCACCAGATGAGTAGCTTACGCGCCCTCTGCGTGGTAGGGCCCGCGGGCCATGAGCTTTGCATGCGGTATCGTGGGGCTGCCCAACGTCGGCAAGAGCACGCTCTTCAACGCGCTCTCGAGCGCCAAGGCCGACGCGCAGAATTATCCATTTTGCACGATCGAGCCCAACGTCGGGGTGGTGACGGTTCCCGACGAGCGGCTCGAAGCCCTGGTCGAGCTGTATCACCCCCCCAAAGTCGTGCCGGCGGCGATCCGCTTCGTCGACATCGCCGGGCTCGTTCGGGGCGCCTCCAAAGGCGAAGGGCTCGGCAATCAGTTTCTCTCGCACATCCGAGAGGTCGAAGCGATCTTGCACGTCGTTCGGTGCTTCGAGGATCCCAACGTGATCCATGTCGAAAACCGCATCGACCCGGTCGCTGACGTGGAAACCATCACCGCCGAGCTCTGCCTGAAGGACATCGAAACGGTGGACAAGCGCCGGGAGCGTTCGCGCAAGATGCTCAAGGCGAACAAACCGGAGGACCGTCTGGCGGTCGAGGTTTGCGACGTGCTGATGAACCACCTCGACAAGATGCGCCCGGTGCGCTCGCTCTTGGCCGAGTCGGGTTCCCTCTCGACGCCCGACGCGCTCTCGCTCGTACGTGAGCTTTCATTGCTCACCGCGAAGCCGAGCCTCTACGTCGCGAACGTCGACGAAGCTACGCTCGCCAACGTGGCCGCCAATCGCCACGTCGCTGCGCTGGAGGCGCACGCCACGGCCGAAGGTGCACGCGTGATCCCCATCTGCGCGGCGCTCGAAGCGCAGATCGCCGAGCTCGAGCTCTCCGATCGCCCCGAATTCTTGGCGAGCGCGGGCCTGAAAGAGCCCGGCCTCTTCAGCGTCATTCGCGCGGGCTACGAGCTGCTCGGGCTCATCACCTTTTTCACCGCCGGCGATCCCGAAGTGCACGCTTGGACGATCACCAAAGGGACGGTGGCCCCAGGAGCGGCCGGCAAAATCCACACGGACTTCGAGAAAGGATTCATCCGTGCGGAAGTCATCCGCTGGGACGACCTCGTCCGCTACCGGAGCGAGAACAAGTGCCGCGAGGCGGGCAAAGTCGCGATCGAGGGCAAGGAGTACGTCGTCCGCGATGGAGACGTGATGCATTTTCGATTCAACGTTTAGGTATCAGAGGGCAACTGGGCCGCCGAAAAAACCGAACAGGCGCGCCACCCACACCCCGATGAGCAGCACGACCAGCGCGGCCGAAACGATCTCGATGGCGCGCGGAAGCGGAGCCGCACCCGATAGGGTGCCTGTGCTCACGTAGCGAGCAACGTGAACGGCCACGACCGCGCCCACCAGCGGCACGAGCGCGAAAGACAGCGGGTGGAATGCGAAAGCGCCCACAAAATCGCCGTGCGCCAGCGCCAGCGCCGCGCGCGTCAGCCCGCAGCCGGGGCAGGGCACGTGAAACAGGACCGCGACCAGACAAAGCTTGATGGGCGAGAGCAAAAGGACGACGAGAAGAGCTCCACCTGCCGCCACGACGCTCGCGCGCCGAAGCGCACCGATTCGGACGAGAGAAGACGCCGACGAGCTCAGCTGACAGTCCCCGTCGGATTCCACACGTCGTTCATGTCCTTCGTGAAGAAGTAGGGCGCCAACAGAAAGTAGAGGATGGGCCCCGATGACTGGGGACTGCGTGAGCCGGCGCGCTGTTTCGCTTCGGTTACCCAGCCCGGCACCTTCACGAGCATGACGATGAGTCCGAGAATCGGCACGAAGATGTGCCACGGGACGATCTCGTCCTTGTTCAGGTACGATCGGAGCTCGGACATCATCGAATAAAACGTGATCATTCCGTAGAGGCCGCAGGTCAGAAACGTGAGCAGCGTCACCCCGATGGGACTACGAATCGCTCCCTTGCCCGTCGTGATTGCGCCCTGCCCATAGCCTCCTGGCGCGAGGGCCGCTCCGCCAGCCTGCACCATCGCGCCTGCCGCTTGCTGGGCATAACCCGCCGCAGCGCCTGGAGCTCCATGCGGCGCGCCGTAACCTCCGGCGGGCGCTGGTTGCGGAGGCGGTGTGCCGTATCCTCCTGGCGGAGCACCGTAGCCGCCCGCGGGTGCGCCGTAGCCTCCCGGCGCCGCGCCGCCGTAACCGCCGCCACCTCCGCCTGCGCCTCCGGCGGGTGCGTGCTGCGGCGATGGTCCACCGCCCGCCGGCTGACCCCATGGCTGTGCGGAGTGCTGCGCAGCAGGGGCGGCGGCTGGGGCATTTCCGTAAGGACCGGGGGGCGCCCCGTAGGGAGCGTGACCGCCGGGAGCACCAGCGCCTCCAGGGGAGAGGCCCGGCATTTGATTGATTGCAACCGTGCCGCCGAGGGGATTCACGGCGTGCCCGTGGCCGCCGGCGGGGCCGGGCGTGCCGTAACCTTGGGGTTGCGCGGGGGGCGTGTAGCCGCCGGGGTTCGTCGTGCCCGGCGCGGGAAATCCGGGAGAACCACCTGCAGCGGGACCACCCTGCCCACCGGCGGGAGCATACGCAGGTGGATGCGCCGCACCGGCCGCCGACGCACCGGCGGGCCCTGGCCCGACGGGACCGTGGGCCGCACCCGGACCATGAGGCGCGCCCGCCCCGTGAGCGGCTGGCGCCGGAGCCGGATTGACGGCTGGCGCTCCGTACGCGCCAAAACCGCCTGGCGGCGCGACGCCGACCATCGTTCCTTTGAACGCTTGCCGCGGCTGCGCCGCGGAAGGGCCTGGCGGCGGCGCGGCGGGCGGCGGGGCTGCCGCGGGACCAGCGGGCGGAGCGGCGGGAGCTGCCGGCGCGGCGGGTCTCGGCTGATTCATCATCAGCATGGTTCCCTTGAACTTAGGAGCCGCGGCGCCTTTGATGTTGAAGCCGCACTTGGTGCAGGTGTTCGCGGTGTCTGAGTTTTTCGTGCCGCAGTTCGGACAGAACAAGAGCGCCTCCCGGGAGCGGGGCGTAAACCCCGCGGACGATCCTAAATCAGCTTCTACCCACGCTACACGTAAGACGCCTTGTTTCCAAGGGTTGCGTGTGAGCGCTCCTGCGCAGCTCGCTCGTAAGGTCAGTGTGACTCGGCGCGGCCTCCGCCCCGCCTGCGGTCTCGTGGCGACACTCTCGTTACTCGGCGCGTCCTGCGGCTCGCCTGCGTCCTTGACACCGCGCCGCTCGGGCCACTAGCTTTCGCGCGGCTCGCGAGGGAAAGCGCGTCACCGCCGAGCCCCTCGAGCTCCACCAAGGAACCCCATGCCTTTCGTCCTCTCCGCCGATCGGCAGCGCGAGATGACCGCCATTCTTGCGCGCTATCCGAACCGTCAGGCGGCTTGCATCCCCGTCTTGCACCTTTGCCAGGACCAAGAGGGATACGTCAGCGAGGATGCGATCATCTTCGTCGCCGAAAAGCTCGCCATGTCACCCGCCCAGGTGAAGGGCATCGTCACGTTCTATACCCTTTTCAATACCGAGCCTGTCGGCAAACACCAGGTCTGGGTGTGCCGGACGTTGTCGTGCGCGCTCCGCGGCGCCCAGGACATCATCGCCCACTGCGAGAAAAAGCTGGGCGTGCACGTAGGACAAACCACGCGCGATGGGAAGGTCACCCTGCGCACGGCCGAGTGCCTTGCTTCTTGCGGCACCGCTCCGATGATGCAAGTCGACAAACGATATTACGAAAACCTCACCCAGGCCGAGGTGGACCGCATCCTCGACCGCATCCTTCTCGACGCGTAGCTCGGGTCCACGATGCTCAAGGCCGTCAAGATCCTCACCAAGATGTACGACGTCCCCGAAGGTTGGACGTTGCGCGCCTACGAACGCGCCGGAGGCTACCAAGCAGCCCGCAAAGCGTTCGGCATGACGCAAGCGGCGCTCGTCGAAGAGATGAAAAAGGCGAACGTCCGCGGGCGCGGCGGCGCCGGGTTTCCGGCCGGCGTGAAGTGGGGGTTCATGAAGCCCGATCCGGTCAAGCCCGCCTACCTCGTGGTGAATGCCGACGAAGGAGAACCGGGCACCTTCAAGGACCGCACCCTGATGGAAAAGGATCCCCATCGGTGCGTCGAGGGCTCGATCATCGCGTCGTACGCCATTGGCGCGCACGTCTGTTACATCTACGTACGCGACGAGCTGCACCTCTCCAAAGACCGACTGTGGGGCGCCATCCGCGAAGCCAAAGACAAGGGCTACATCGGCGCGCGTCCGTTCGGCAACGACTACGCCGTGGATGTGTTCGTCCATACCGGCGCCGGCGCGTACATCTGCGGAGAAGAAACCGCGCTGCTCGAATCGCTCGAGGGCAAGCGCGGCGAGCCGCGGCTCAAGCCCCCATTTCCCGCGCAGCGTGGTGTCTTCGGCTGTCCCACCACGGTCAACAACCTCGAGACGATCGCCGCCGTTCCCACCGTCGTGGAGATGGGGGGCGAAGCTTTTTCCAAACTCTCTTCACTGCACCATCTGAACGACGGCGGCACGCGGCTCTTCGGCGTCAGCGGCCACGTCAAAAAGCCCGGGATCTTCGAAGCGTGCGTGGGGCTCACGCTGCGCGAGCTCATCTACGATCTCGGGGGCGGGATCTCGAGCGGGGAACTTCTCGGCGTGATCCCCGGCGGTTCTTCTTGCCCCGTGCTCTTGCCTTCCGAAAGGGTGCACGCCCCCGACGAAAAATCGGTGCTGCACCCGTGGCACGGCCAGAGCGTGCTCGACGTGCCGCTCGGCGTCGACACGTTCCGAAACCTCGGCACCATGCTGGGCACCTGCTGCGCGATCGTCTTTTCGGACAAGACCTGCCCGGTGGCGGTGATGCAGAACCTGATGGCGTTCTATCGCCACGAGTCTTGCGGCCAGTGCACTCCCTGCCGTGAAGGTACGGGGTGGATCGATCGCATCGTCACCAAGTTGCTGCAGGGCACGGCATCTCTCGCGGAAGTCGATCAGATCCACGACATCGGCAGTGGCATCATGGGCAACACGATCTGCGCTTTCGGCGAGGGCGCGGCGATGCCCGCGCTCGGTCTGGTGCGCAAGTTCCGCCGCCATTTCGAAGACCACGCCAATAAGAAGCCCTGCCCAGCCGGGGGGCGCTTGCAAGCATGAACGCGCTCTCCTTTGCATTCTTCGCGCTCTCGGCGTTGGCCACGCTGATCGGAGCGCTGCTCACCGTGCTCGCCCAAAACCCGATTCGCAGCGCGATGGCGCTCCTGCTCGCCATCGGCGGCATCACCGGGCTCTTCTTGGGGCTCGATGCGCAGTTCTTGGCTGCGATCGAGCTCATCGTCTACGCGGGTGCGGTGGTGGTGCTCTTCGTGTTCGTGATCATGCTGATCGGTCCGGATGCGACCTCACCTGCCGATTCCAAGGCCGCCTTCTCGCGCGGCCTTGCCGCGGTGGTGTTCGCCGCCTTTGCTGTGGTAACCGGCGGACTCGTGATTCGAACGTCGGGAGGGCCGCACGCGCCCCCTCCATGGCGGCCGGACTTCGGCACCATCGACTCGTTCGGACGCGAGCTCTTCACGCGCGGGCTCGTGCCCTTCGAGCTCACCACCGCACTGTTCGTGGTCGCCGTCGTCGGCGCCCTCGCCGTCGCGCGAAGCAAGCACAAGGGGGAACGAGAAGCACCCAAGGAGGAAGCCTCGTGATTCCGAACGAGTACTACCTAGCGGTGGCCGCCGTCGTGTTCGTGATTGGCTCGATTGGCTTTTTGGTCCGGCGCAATCTTCTCATCCAGCTGATGAGCGTCGAGCTTTTGCTCAACTCCGTCAATCTCACGTTGGTCGCGTTCAACCGCATGCGGCAGGACGACCACAACGGTCAGATGTTCGCCTTCTTCGTCATTGCGGTCGCCGCGGCCGAAGCCGCTGTCGGTCTCGCCATCGCGCTCTCGATCTATCGCCTCAGCCGCTCGGTGCGCAGCGACGAGGCCGATCTCCTCAAGAACTGAAAGTACGAAGCCAAGCTCTCGATGGACTTCCTGGACAACATCTTCCCAAGAGAGAACTTCACGCTGGTCGCCGTGATCCTCGGCCTGCCGCTCCTCGGGGCTTTCGTCAACGGCGTGTTCGGCAAAAGGCTCGGCAAAGATGCCGTACGCCTGATGGCGCTCGCCGCGATCGGCGGTTCTTTTTTGGCGTCGCTCGCCGCGTTCGCGTTGCTCGCGCGCGCCAGCCACGCGCAAAACGCGATCCACGAATTCAAGTTCACCGCCTGGCGCTGGATCGAGGTCTCGACGAGCCATGGCTTTGGAACCGCGCCCATAGAGGTCGCCTTCATCGTCGATCGCCTGAGCTCGATGATGATGCTCATCATCACCGGCGTCGGTTTCTTGATCCACCTCTACGCCACCGCGTACATGTGGGACGACCATCGAAGCGACGGCGGGTTTCACCGGTTCTTCGCCTATCTCAATCTGTTTTGCTTCGCGATGTTGGTCCTGGTGATGGGCTCGAACCTCCCCATCCTGTTCGTCGGGTGGGAAGGGGTCGGGGTTTGCAGCTATCTGCTCATCGGCTTCTGGTACGCCGACGACGCCAACGCCGCCGCGGGAAAGAAAGCCTTCATCGCCAACCGAATCGGCGACTTCGGCTTGCTCGTCGCGATGGCTCTTCTTCTCGACTACACGGGAGCGCTCGATTGGGCGGGGATCGGTGCCGGCGCCGGTTCGCTGCTGCAACGCATGCAGATTTGGCCGATAGGTCAACCCCCCGCCACCGGCTTCATGAGCTGGATTTTCGCGCACGCACCGATACTCGTACGGCCGGTGACGCCGACCGCCGCCACGGTCGTCGGGCTCTTGCTCTTTCTCGGCTGCGTGGGCAAGAGCGCACAGATCCCGCTCTACGTTTGGCTACCCGATGCGATGGCCGGTCCCACGCCGGTGAGCGCCCTCATCCACGCGGCGACGATGGTGACCGCCGGCGTTTACCTGGTGTGTCGATTGTCGGGGATTTTCCTGCTGTCCCCTTTCGTCATGGCGACGATCGCCACGATCGGTGTTCTGACTGCCTTTTTCGCGGCGACGATCGGCCTCGCGCAAAACGACATCAAAAAGGTGCTCGCCTATTCCACCGTGAGCCAGCTCGGTTTCATGTTCCTCGGCGTCGGCGTGGGCGCCTTCTCGGCGGGGTTCTTTCACCTTCTGACGCACGCGTTTTTCAAGGCATGCCTGTTTCTCTGCGCAGGTTCGGTCATTCACGCCATGCATGCATCCATCCACGATCCGGCGGCCTCGCAGGACATGCGCAACATGGGCGGCCTGCGAAGATGGCTTCCGATCTCGTACTGGACCTTCGTTGCCTCGTGCCTGGCCATCGGCGGCTTCCCGTTCACGTCGGGTTTCTTTTCCAAAGACGAGATCCTCTATCGCGCTTACGTGAACCACATCCACGCGGTGCCGGCCGAGAAGGGGCTTGCTCGTTGGGAAGCTCCGGCGTGGTTCGGGCCGACGCTCTATTGGGTGGGCGTCCTCGCTGCCACGATGACCGCCTTCTACATGTTCCGCGCGCTCTTTCTCACGTTCTGGGGAGACTTCCGCGGATGGAAGGTAGGTCCCGCGGCTGCGCGCGTCGCCGGCGCCGAGTCCGGCTCCCATCACGAAGGTCAGGGTGAACCCGAGTCGGCTCCCCAGCCGCACGAGTCTCCGGGGGCGATGACGCTCCCGCTCATCGTGCTCGGCCTGCTCGCGTTGTTCGGCGGGATCTTCAACCCAGGTCTCGTATCCAAGCACCCCGCTCTCGAAAAATGGCTCGAACCGGTCTTCGAGCTGAGCGAGCAGGTCGTGAAGACCCCCGCCGGTGGCCTTTCCCCCTGGTTTTTGGCGACGCCCGGCATCCTGGCGTTCGTGGTGGGCGCGTTTGGCGCTTACTTCGTCTACGTGATGAAGAACGGTGCGCCGGCCGCGGAGCTCACCCGCAAAGCACCGGGCCTGTACCGGCTCGTGCTCGACAAGTGGCGCATCGACGAGCTCTACGAGCGCACGGTCGTTTCCTTGGTGGAATCGTTCGCCGAGACCGCCGCGCTGTTCGACAAGTGGTTCATCGATGGAATCATCGCGCGGCTCACTTCGTTGCTCGTGGCCGCTTTCGGCGCGATCCTGCGCGCTTTCCAAACGGGTGTCGTCCACGTGTACGCCGCGATCATGGTGCTCGGCATCGGCGCGATGGGCTGGTTTTTCGTGTGGCACCCGCAGGCGCACGCCACTGTGCGCGAAGAAGCTCCCGGCAGGTTCTTGGTCGAGGCATCGCCCGGCCTCGGCTACCGCTTCCGCTGGCACTCGCGCTCGCCCGAGCAGCCGGATGCCGAGGCATTCACGTCGAGCCGCTCGGTCGAGATCGAGCTTCCTCCCGGTGAGACCAAACTCGTCCGAGTCGACGTGAAAAATGCATTCAATCGCACCGCCACCGGCACCGTCGTCGTTGCCCGATCGAGTGGTCCCCCCGCGAACAGCGCGAGGCCGGCCTCGCCCACGATGAAAGGAGGCCTCCTGCCGTGAACCCGCTCGTGGGCAACCTCGTCGGATTGTGGCCGGTCGCTCTGGCCGGGTTCGTGGGAGCGGTGGTGCCGCGCCGCGACTCGAAGCTCGAGCGAGGGGTGCTCGCTCTCATGGCCGCGCTCGTCGTGCTGTTCGCGATGGCCGTCTCGCCTTGGCCCAAAGGAGACGCAGAGCAGCTGCCCAGCGCCGAGTGGCCTCATCTTCTCAACCTCCTGATCGGCCTTCCTTTGTTGGGTTCGGTGGCGATTCTCTTTTTGCCCCGCCAGTCGCCCAAGCTGATGAAGCGTTTCACGTTGGGGGTGCTCCTCGCCACCTTTGCAGCGTCGCTCTTTTTGCTGAGCGTGCCGATGACCCGCGGCTGGCATTTCGTCTACGTCCGCGACTGGATTCCGGCGCTCGGCATTCGCTACCACGTCGCTGTCGACGGCATCAACTTGTGGCTCGTCCTCCTGACCACCGTTATCACGCCGATCGCCGCGTACGCTTCGTTCGGCTCGATCAAGACACGGCTGAAGGAGCTCTGCTTCGCCTATCTGCTCCTGCATGCCTCGCTCCTCGGGGCGTTCGTCTCGTTCGACCTCTTTCTTTTCTACGTGTTCTGGGAACTCATGCTCGTCCCGATGTACATCATGATCGGGATCTGGGGCGGGCTCGACAAGATCAAGGCTGCTTTCAAGTTCTTCATCTTCACGATGACCGGCTCGGTTCTGATGCTGGCGGCCATGCTTTACTTGGTGTGGCAATACACCAAGCTCACCGGCGCCCCGAGCTTCGATCTGCTCGCGCTTCAGCGCGTATTGCTACCCCCGCACGCGCAGGTGCTCTGCTTTTGGGCATTCGCGATCGCGTTCTTCATCAAAGTTCCGATGTTCCCGGTGCATACCTGGCTGCCCGATGCCCACGTGCAGGCTCCGACGGGAGGCTCGGTGATTCTGGCGGCCATCATGCTCAAACTCGGCACCTACGGCTACCTACGGTTTGCCATGGGACTCTTTCCGGGTGCGAGCGGGCAACACGCGGCGAATCTCGCCGGCGTGGCCGTGATGGGAGGCATTCTGTATGGCGCGCTCGTCGCTTACAAACAGGACGACATCAAGCGGGTCATCGCCTACTCGTCGGTCGCGCACCTCGGCTACGTGATGCTCGGGCTTTTCGCAGTGACGCCGAGCTCGATCCAGGGCGCGATCCTGCAGATGGTGAACCACGGCATCTCGACCGGCGCGCTGTTCCTCCTCGTGGGCGTCATCTACGATCGCCGCCACACGCGTGAGATCGCCGAGTTCGGCGGGCTCGCGAAGGTGATGCCGATCTATGCCGCCGTGTGGGTGATCATCACTTTCGCCAGCGTGGGCGTGCCTGGTACCAACGGCTTCGTCGGTGAGTTCATGGTCATCACCGGGACGATGGTTTCAGCCCGTCTCGGCGTTTACGCCGGGCCCGACGCCGCACTCGCGGCGGCAGGGGTGATTCTGGCAGCGATCTACATGCTCTCGCTCACCCAAAAGATGTTCTTTGGACCGCTCACCCACCCGAAGAACAAGAACCTTCCGGACCTGAGCGTGCGCGAGACGCTTGCGCTGGCGCCGCTGGTTTTGCTGGTATTCGCCCTGGGCCTTTTTCCTTCGGTCTTTCTCGATCGCACACGAGACTCGGTGCAGGCCTTTTTCGAGCACTACAATCGAGTATGGGCTCAGGGGCGTACCGAAGAGGTCGCCTCGCGCCTTTTGCCGCCCAATCCCGACGCCGCGCTCGAGCGAGGGGCACCACCAGTCGCGGACGAGGGACACTGAACCATGGGCCTTCTCTTTTCGGTGTCACCCATCGTCATCGTGTCGCTTGGGGCTTTCCTCTTCATGATCAGCGAGGCGTTCTCGAAGAATGCGACGCAGGGCGAGCTCGCGCTCGGCGCGGCGGTGACGCTGCTGGCGGGAGCGTCGACGGCGGTCGCCGTTTGGATGATCGGGCCGGAAACGATCGAAGGTGCCCGGGCGCTTGCCCCCTATCTCCTCGCTGACCGCTTCTCGCTGTTTTTTGATTTCGTGATCTGCCTCGGAGGTGCGATGGCCGCGCTCTTGGCGGGCGGCTACATGCCCGAGCACGGCATCGAACGCGGGGAGTTCTACCCGCTGCTTTTGCTCTCGTCGGTGGGCGCAATGATGCTGGCGGGCGCGGGCGATTTTCTCGCGCTGTTCATCGGCCTCGAAACGATGTCGCTCGGCATCTACGCCATGACCGGCTTTCGCCGCGGCTCGCGGCGATCGACCGAAGCGGCGATGAAATATTTCCTTCTCGGATCGTTTGCAGCTGCCGTGCTGCTCTATGGGGCCGCCCTTCTGTATGGCGCGACCGGACACACCGATTTTGCAGGGATCGGCGCGGCGATCGCGGGCGGCGGCGTTTCGCTGCCGCTCGTCATCGTGGGGCTGATGCTCGTGTTGGTCGGCCTCGTCTTCAAGGTGAGCGCGGTCCCGTTCCACATGTGGACACCCGACGCTTACGAAGGAGCGCCCACGCCGGCGACGACGTTCATGGCGGTCGCGGTGAAGAGTGCGGCCTTCGCGATGATGATGCGCGTTCTTTTGCTCGCGTTCGGCGACACCGATTCAGCGTCGTGGGGCAGCGGGTGGCCTCCGGTTTTGGCGGGGCTCGCCGTCTTGACGATGACCGTCGCCAACCTCATCGCCGGCCGCCAGGAGTCGGTCAAGCGCATGCTGGCTTACTCGTCCATCGCGCATGCCGGCTACGTTCTCATCGGCGTCGTCGCGACGATTCGTCAGAACGGCCACGAGGCCGAGGGGGCGATCCTTTTTTATCTTCTGACCTATACGGTTTCCACGGCTGGTGCGTTCGGCGCCCTGATTCTCTGTGGCCGCCGAGGGGCGGAAGCAACGAGCTACGAAGACCTGGCGGGTGTCGGACGTCGCCACCCTGGCGCCGCGCTGCCGTTTTCGCTCTTCTTGTTGTCGCTCGCCGGCATTCCGCCTACGGCGGGTTTCTTCGCCAAGTTCTACGTCTTGCGCGCAGCGATCTTCGCGGGCGGCGGGCTCTATTGGCTCGCCGTGATCGGCCTGTTGAACGGCGTGATCGGCGCTTATTACTACCTGCGCGTCATCGTCTACATGTACATGCGCGAGCCGGCCCCCGGCGCACCGATCGCGATTCCGATGCGGTCGGGATACGTTGCCTTTGCGCTCTTGACCTGCGCTCTTTTGGTTTTGGCTCTGGGGATCTTTCCTGGTTCCTCGCTGGATCTCGCGCTTCACGCGCCCGTGCACGGCTAGCCATGCGCGGCGGCCGATGGCTGAAGATCTCGCCTGGGCCGGGTTCTTGCTTCCGTTTGCCGTCGGGAAAGGTTCCATGCGCTCACGAGACTGGATAGCCGCCACCTTGGTTGCCTTCTTTGCCACCGTCGGTGGCGGTGTCGGCGCTTGCAAGTCGCGCTCGGCCGCTTCCAAGACGTCGGCAGACGGGGGGCTCGCCAGCCCCGCGGCTACGGCGAGTGGGCTGTTCGTTCCCGTCGTCCGCGTCCTTCCCGATGCCGGGCCGCTCGCCTCCGCGATTCCAGTCCCGGCCTCCAAGGTGGAAGAGGCGGTGAATCCCCGCAAGCTGGCGCCGTACGCCGGTCCGACCGGCGTCGTCGAAGGTGCCGTGCGGGCGAATGGCGATCGTCCTCCCAAACGAGAGATCACCATTCCTTTCGAATGCGGCGAGGCTTACGCCACGTACGAAAAGGCGTTTCGCGAAGGGGACGGGCGCGCGCTCGCCGACGTGCTCGTGGCGGTCACCGGCTACGACGGATACGTTCCCCCTTCGAGCGCGGCGCAGCGGGTCAAGATTCACGGGTGCGCCTTCGATCGCCGAACGGTCGCGATGACCTACGGGCAGAGGCTCGAAGTGACGAACACCGACATCCAACAGAGCTTCTTACCCACGCTCCTCGGCTTGGAGATGCCCGCGCAGAACGTCGCCATGCCTCGCGGCGATGCCGTCAAGCTCTATCCGACCGAGGTGGGCCACTACGCTCTCGCCGACGGCATGAATCGGACCTGGATGTACGCCGATGTTTTCGTGTTGCGCTATCCCACGTATGCGGTGACCGGGCTCGACGGCCGCTACCGCGTCGAGGGCGTTCCAGTCGGCAAGGTGAAGGTCTCGGCCTATTTGCCGGCCATCGACCGCGACCTTCACCCCGACGTGGGCATCGCCCGCTCGAGCGTCGAGCGCGAAGTCGAAGTCAAAGCGGGCGAAACGACGCAGGCCGACTTTGTCATTCCCTACAAGCAACCCAAACCAACCAAAGCCAAGCCGCCCTCGGAAACCAAAGCTCCCATCATCCGCTGACACACCCTGTCCGGCGTCAGGATTTGAACCGGGAGGCGAGGAAGCGGGTAGATTTTGTTTCTGGCGCGGACCTGTCGAATCGTTCTGACGAGTGGATGATCCGCCGCACCAAACCAACAAAATCTCCCCGCTTCCTCGCCTCCCTGTGAATCTGCCAACGGTTGCTTGGGCGATATGGTGATGGCTCTACTCCATGCGCTGGGCGACGGCGGAGAGCAGCGGGTCGTCGGCGATGGCGACCGGGCCGGCCGCGCGCATCCAGGCCGTCTGTGCAACGGGGCCGATGCGCCGCCCCAAGAGCTCGCCCATGAGGAGCGTCGCCAGGGCCGAGAGCTGGGAAGGACTCTTGGGCAAGCCGGACAATGCGCGGAAAAGCGCCGCTTCGTCGCGTGCCAGATCGGCCGCGACCGCGGCGGCCACGCGGGCATCTCCGTCGGTGGGATCGGCGCCGAGCACGAGCTCGGCTTGCGCCTGAGCAAAGGATACGCGTCCCATCGCCGCGGCGCGTACCGCCAGCGCTCCGCTGGAAAGGCGCCCGGCGACCGCAAGGCTTCGGGCTCGCGCGAGATCGCCGTGGGTGAGCGCTGCGTCGACGTCGGAAAGCGACGGCCGGCTTCTTTTCAGCGGGCGTCGCTGATCGCGCGCGGGGCGCAGCTCGGCGAGCGCTTGCTCGGATGCTTCCGCTCGTTCCCGGTCTTGCGTGCGTGCCGCAAAGGCGACCATGGCCTCGTGCGCTTCCACCGAGGTCGGCTCGCGGGCAATGAGCCCATCGAGCCATCTCTTCGCTTCGTCGACATTGCCGCGCCGCTCGAGAATGAGCGAAAGGAGAATGGCCGCCTCGGCCCGCTCGGGGTCGAGCGACACCGCCACGCGTGCTGCCTCGGCCGCGTTCTCGAGGTGTCCACGCCTCAAAAAGCATCGCGCGCGCTCCGTCCAGGTCTCCTCGTATTGCGGGTCGAGCTTCAGCGCTCGCCGGAATGCGTCCCAGGGATCGGTACTGCGGTCTTCGGGTCGCCCGGGCATGGCGCAGCGCAGCGCGCCGATGCGCGTCCACAGGTCCGCGCTGTCCGGATCGTGGCGAGTTGCCTCGGTATACGCCGAGATGGCAGCGTCGAGCTGCCCCTCGGTCTCGAACACCACGCCGCGCAGATAGGCCGCATAGGCTTCGTCGGCAACGAAGCGCCCTTCGATCCGATGGCCCCCCGCCATGCGCGTGACCGACCCGTACGAAGCGCATCCGCTCGCCAGAAGCGTCGATAGCAACGTGATGAAAACCCTCACCGTCATGGGCCCTAGCATTACTGTGTCAGATCCTCGCTTCCAGATCGTTTCATCGAAGCAGCCATAGGCCCACTCAAGTACTCACCGGACAGGTGGAACTGGCTGTCGGCTAAGGCGGCAATTGCTGATCGTGATCTATCATCGCCAAGATCCGACGCAGTGATGCTATGGACGAGACGCCTTCGCCTCCGTCACTCGATGGCGACCTTCACCTCTCCTTCACGGGAGAGTCGAAGCGCGCGCGTGGCCCCCTCTACGGTGATGTCGCGCGCCTCGACGATCATGAGAGCGATCTGTTCCACTTCCGCTGGCGTCGCTCCGGCGGCGATGGCGACCGATCGGGCGTGGAGAGCCATGTGACCGCGCTGGATGCCATCGGTGGCAAGGGCGCGCACGGCGGCTAGGTTCGACGCGAGCCCGACGGACGCTGCCACCGCTGCGACTTCCGAAGCCGAGGAGGTTCCGAGCAGGCGCAGTGCGAGACGTGCCGTGGGATGCACCCGCAGCGTACCGCCGACGCTCCCGAGCGCCAGCGGCAATTCGAGCAACCCCTCGATGGCCGATCCACCGTCGTCGGGTTTGACCCCGCGCCAAGTCGCGAGCGGCTTGTAGCGACCGGATCGCGCGGCGAACGCGTGGGCTCCCGCTTCGACGGCCCGCCAATCATTGCCGGTCGCTATGCAGACCGCGTCGATGCCGTTCATGATTCCTTTGTTGTGCGTTGCCGCGCGGTAGGGATCGGCTTCGGCGAACTTCGATGCGTTGACGATGCCCGCGATCACCGCGCTGCCGTCGAGGGTCTCGGTGGCGAGCGCCTCTCCCGGGATGCGTGCCCGCACGCGGACGCACCGCCGATCGCACAGGTTCGACAAGATGCGCAGACCTCGCTTGCCGCCCCCCAGTTCTGCGACCCGATCGCCCACGGCTTCGGCGATGTTATTGACCAGGTTCGCCCCCATCGCGTCGCGGCAATCGACGTAGAAGTGGACGACCAGCATGTCGGGCTCGAGAGGACGCACCTCGAGATCGATGGCTCCCCCGGCTCGCTCGACGAGCCCGGGCACCGCCCGGTTCGCGAGTGCGAGAAGCGTGGCCTTTTCACCGGCGATGTTGGCGGTTCCCGCCTGCATGTCCGCTACGTCGAAGAGTTGCACCTGACAGGTCATGATGGGCGGGTCGACTTCGGCCGCGAACCCGCCACCGGCGCGCACCATTTTCGCCGCGTTGGAAGCGGCGGCGATGACGCTCGGCTCCTCGATGACCATGGGCACGACGTAGTCTTTGCCGTTGACGCGCACGTTGAGTGCGACGCCGAACGGAAGCGAGTACGTACCGAGCACGTTTTCCACGAACTTGTCGGCGGTCGCCGGATCGAGTCCTCCGGTTTCCAGCGCGGCGTTCATCTCCTCGACCGATATGCCGGTCGCTTCGGCAACGAGCTCGCGCCGCTCTTGAACGGCGACCTTGTAAAAGCCGGGGAAGCGGGAGTTACGTTTCGTCATGGAGCTGTCTCGTTCCTTGCGGCTTTTGCGCCGCCTCGGTCGTGTTACTCGGCGCGGCCTCCGGCCCCGCCTGCGGTCGTGTTACTCGGCGCGGCCTTCGGCCCGCCTGCGGTCGTGTTACTCGGCGCGGCCTTCGGCCCGCCTGCGGTCGTGTTACTCGGCGCGGCCTTCGGCCCGCCTGCGGTCGTGTTACTCGGCGCGGCCTTCGGCCCGCCTGCGGCCTGCGGGATCTGCGTGCACCCCTCTCGCGCCGAGCGAAAGGGGCAACGGTATCAAGCCGAAAGCTCGTCCAAGCTCCACGCCAGCCGGCGCAGTGCTCATCCAGAGCGCCACATCGCCGCCGCCGGCGCCGGAGGGGAGCACGACGGCGCCCCTTCTGCCCGCGATGCGATCGAACGCGCGCACTTCGGGTGTGACGATGGGGACCCCCGCGAGCTCGCCGAGCTCGCCGAGCATCGCAAGCTGATCGCGGCAGGCGTCGATGAAAGCCATCGGGTCGGATGCGGCGGCGGCCTTCTCTGCCGCGCTGGCCAGGCGGCCGGCGATCGCTCGGTATTCGCGCGGGCGCGCTTGCCGAGCCGCGGCGACGCTGGCCAGCATCACGGCGGTCGAGGCGGCTTTGGGACTCGACCAGACCTCGATGACCAGTTGGGAGGGCACCTCGAAAGCTTCCGTCTCGGGCAGCGCGCGGGTCTCGGTTCGCCGCTGAAAGCGCAGGACACCACCGAACGTGCTCGCGGCCACGTCGATGCCGCTGCCGCCGCGCTGGGCCGAACGGTGCGCGTCGAGCGCCCAGCCGAAGATGCGCGTCGCCAGCGTTGCATCGTCGAGCGCTGGTTCCCGGACGAGCTCGATGGCCGCGAGCGAGGCGACCAGGATGGCCGCGCTGGAGCCGAGGCCGAGCTTGCGATCGCTGCGCTCGTCCCGGAGTGCGCGCGCATCGAACCACGGCGCGGTCGTGATGCCGCGAGCGCCCAGCGCGTCTTCGACCTCGGGCGTCGTTTGCGTTGCGGTGCGGCGAGCGTCGGCGACGGCGTACCGATCGATGGCCGCCACCAGGGCGGGTGCGCCCTCCAGCACGGCATACGCGCCGGAAAGCACGACTTTGCCGGGGGCGCGCGCGATCAAGCATCCCTCCGAATGAGCTTGACGGACGCAGCGGGTCCTGGCTGGGCGACGATCACTTTCTCGACACCGGCCACTTCTCGAAGCGAGGAAGCCACGATCGCGGCATCCCGAGCGCTGGAGAGGACCTTCACGTGAGGACCGGCGTCGGCGGTGACGTAGGCGGCAGTTCCCGCGCGCCGCAGCTCACGGACGCGCTCGACCACCGCCAGCGTCACCGGCGAAAAGTAGATGAGCGAGGGCACGGCGGCCATCGCACACGCGTGCATCGCGAAGGCGCTCTCTTCGGCCGCGGTTCCCAGGGCCTCGAGGTCGCGCGCCAGGACGGCCCGCCGGGCACGTTCGAAGAGCGACGGGGCTCGCCTCAGCCACGCTTCGTAATAGGGGCTAGTGGCTTGGGTGTGTGCCATTCCCTCGGTTGATGCCACTTCTTTCTTTTGGAGCGTCGTCACGACGACGGACATGGCGACTTGCCAATCCATCGTGTCGGCCAGAGGTTCCGCCGCCAAAAAGTCGGTGCCTGCCGGCGGCGCGGCGAGGATCACGAATCCACCGAAGACCGAGCGCGAAGCCGATGCCGAAGAACGGCGCGCCAAGTCGCTCACTTTCGCGGCTTCCCACTCCAGTCCAGCCGCCTTGGTGGCGGCGAGCGCCAGCGCGGCAAATCCCGACGCGCTCGAGGCAAGACCCGAAGCGGTGGGAAAATCGTTGGCCGTTTCGACCCACGCGCGGGTGCGGATCCCCGCGGCGGCGCGCACCCGATCGAGCAGCTTCGATACGCGGCGGGCATCGCTCTCGCTGGCCACGTTACCATTGATGACGACGCGGTCCGCTTCGAGACCGCGCCCGAAGCCGACGCTGGTGGTGGTCGCCATCGCGTCGAGCGTCATCGACAGACTAGGCACCGATGGCAAGTTGTGCTCGACATCGAGCTTGCCCCAGTACTTCGCGAGGGCGATGTTCGGGTGCGCGGTGGCGCACGCCACGCCGCTCATGGAGCTTCGCTCCTTTCCGCTTTGTCGGCGGAAACCGGCAGAACGCTGCTCGAGAACGAGCGAAACCCCGCCTTTTCCCAGCTCCTCAAGATAGGTTCGGGGTCGTTCGCGAGCGCGACCACGCAACCGCCGCCACCGGAGCCGGTGAGCTTGGCTCCGAGCGCTCCGGCCTCGCGCGCGAGACGGCACAGCGTCTCGATTTCTTCGGTCGACAGCATCAGCCCGGAGAGGATCATCTGATTGAGATCCATCAAACGCCCGAGTCCGACCATGTCATTCGCCTCGAGAGCGAGCCGGGCATTCGAGACGAGCGCGCGGATACCCTCGAAGGAGCGATCCACCAGCTCCGGCTTGCGGGCGCGGAGCTTTGCGACGTGTTCCACCATCGCTCGCGTACTCGAGGCGATCCCGGTGTGTCCGATGGCGAGCGAGAGGGGACCCGCAAGGCGGATCTCCCTCAGGGTGACACCGGTTTCCGTTCGCTGGTAGAGAAGGCAACCGCCCCGCGCGGCCGCCGCTGCGTCGATACCCGACGGATTGCCGTGAAAGACGCTCTCCCACGCCATCGCCCGCCGAGCGGCGTCGCCGGGACTTCGGGCTGGAATGCCGCGCCACCCGTCGAGTGCGCGGACGATGGCGACGCCGAGCGCGGCCGAGCAGCCGAGACCAGCCGCAGCGGGCAGGTCCGTCGTGACCTCCACCCGAACCGATGAGGCAACGTCGCACGCTTCGAGCAGGGCGGCGAACGCGCGGGCGACGTCCAAGTCGTCGCCGGCGCAAACGCGAATGGTGTTGCCGAGGACGAGTTCGGACGCCAGCACATCGCCGGCCCCCGACGCGATCGAGGAGGCTTCCGCCGTCGCGCCGCGATGGATGCCGACCACGAGCGCCGGCGCGCCATAGACGACGGCGTGCTCTCCCAGCAAGATCACTTTTCCGCACGCCGAACCGATCATGAACGTCCCATCAGCTTTCGCGCACCGTGAGCGCGGTCGCCGCTCCCAAAAGCCAGCTCCTGCCCCGCTTGGATAAATCGGCGCCATTGAGCGCTCCGATGGCTTTCTTCACGAGTTGGTTCAGCCGTCGCTCCACTGCCTCGCGGGCGCCGCACCGCTCGAAGAGCGCGACCACCTTCTTGACCTCGACATCCGTCGCGTCTCGTCGGCCCAAGGTGTCGGTCACCGTGTGCCGGTCGCTCGGTCCCATGCGCGCGATGGCTTCGTCCACGAGCGCCGTTTTTTTACCCGAGCGGATATCGCTACCGAATGGCTTGCCCGTCTGCTTGGGTCGCCCGAACGCACCGAGCAGATCGTCGCGCAGCTGGAAAGCGACACCGAGAGGCTGCGCAAACTGCGTGAGTCGCGTCGTCGTCTCGGGCGAAGCACCCGCCAAGATGGCTCCCAACAGCATCGGGCCTCGTACAGTGTAGCTCCCCGTCTTGAGGTCGTGCATCACCTCGACGTTTTCGGCCCGCCCCGCCAGATCCATGTGCTGCCCCCGGATCGCGTCTTGCTGGATTTGCGCGAAAAACAGGGTCGCGCGCGCCAGGCGGTCGGGCGTCGCCTTGACCGAGCAGAGCGCTTCGAGCGCGACCGCTGCAGCGTAGTCGCCCGCCAGGAGCGCCGCCGCGTCGCCCATCATGCGCGAGCCGTAATGATGCGCGAGCATCGCGTGCACCGCGGGCCCGCCGCGCCGAATGTCATCGCGGTCCATCAAATCGTCGTGTACGAGGAGGTAAGTCTGCAAGAGCTCGAGCGCGGCGCCGGCGTCGAAGGCCAGCGCATCCGGCGCCTTGTCGTCAACCGCGTGGTAGGCAGCTACGAGCAGCGCAGGTCGAAAGCGTTTGCCGCCGCGCATGGTGAGATCGCGCAAGGCGTCGACGAGTGCCACGACATCGTTGCCGAACGGCTCGGCCTCGGTCAGCTTGCGTTGAAAGAGCGTGGAGAGCCGCGCGTCCACTTCGCGACGCACCTGCTTCAGCAGGACGCGAAAAGGGTCGGCGGCTGTGGCGGTCTCGTGCTTCCGCCCCGTGCGGACCGCGGCCGTATGGGAACGTGGGGGCATTGGATTTGGGGGGAGCCTAGAGTCGGAGCCGGGCGGCGTCAATTCGTGCGCGGGTACTCTTTTGCTTGTAAGTTCAGCTACTTTCAAATGAATTTGAATCTTTTTAAGACGTGCGCTCGTCCCGATCTTGTCTCGTCGAGGTAGGCTGCTCGCGAGGATCGCATGAAGAGCGACAGAATTGGCGAACGCAAGGCCGACCACCTCGAGCTCGCCGCCACGGGTGACGTCGGGTTTCTGCACACGACGACGCTCTTCGAGTGCGTGCGGCTCGTTCACCAAGCCCTGCCCG
>WNGB01003393.1_pt1 | contig 31303 bp, 25 predicted proteins | sample 5400681 | NCBI WGS metagenome assembly WNGB01 (sample SAMN13153367, study PRJNA577476) | soil metagenome | isolation source: 115 cm soil or saprolite under grassland replicate 2 | place: USA:California | collected 2016-06-15
AGCGGCGGCGGCGCCGGCCGGCAACGACCGGGTCGATGTCCTCCCACGCACTCTCCAGCCAGCCTGCCTGCTCGAGCCTGGCCAAGATCGGATAGATGCTGCCAGTCGGCAGCCCCGCCTTCCTGGAGATCTCCAGCCCAAAATGCTCGGCGAGCGGTTCGTCGAGCAGGACCTTCAAGACCCGCAGGGTCTGCATGGTCATACGCGGTTCGACACCCATGCTTCAAAGTCTATAATGGGGTCCGTCGGGTGTCCAATCGAACGGCTCAGCGGTCACCACCCTTGACCCGCTCGAGGCGGCCGCCGGTCAGTGACCGAGGTGTTCGGCGACGTCGGCCAACAGCCGGCAACCGACGAGCCGACAGGAGTCCGCCGATCCGCGTCCCGGGACGTGTCGGCAGCGAGGAGGGAGTCAACGGTGGTCGGCGAGCTCACCATTACGTATGCGGACGAGCAACCCACGGACGCCACCGTGTGGCCGTTCGCACCCTCCCTGCGCGTGCAGACCCCCACCGGCGAGAGGGTCGCCACCGTGGTCACCGTCGTGAGCGACCTCATCGCGCAGACCCAGCTGTTGCCGCAGCTGGTCAACCGGCCAGATGTCGATGCGGCACTCCGCGAGATCCTGGTGCGCTGGAGTGTCAGCCGCCTGGAGCGGATCCTGACCGATCCGCTCGCTCGCCAGGCACTGCTGGCCCAGCCGAGGGTGTCCTGGACGATCGGCGCCACCAACTCCGGCGAGGTCGACGAGCTGCTCGCCTTGATCGATGCGAGCAAGGTCTGCACGCACCAGCAGGCCGAGGGACCGGACCTGCTCTGCCTGGCCGCCAGCAGTATCGACGACACGGCGATCAGGACGATCGGGCGGCATCGGGTCGCGCCGACCTCCCGGCCGCTGTGTGCTGGCTGCCAGATGCCAGACGCCGCGGTGGTGTGCTCACAGTTCTCCCATCCCCAGGTGACCGGGGTCAGGACCATGGGTGGGTTCGCACGGGAACTCGCGATGTGCAACCTGGGCCGGGAGGAGATCCAGCAGCCCGGCGGCTGCCACGCTGCGGGTCACCAGTGCTGGCAGCGGGTCGTCGGGCTCGAGGTGGCGGTCCCCCCGGACGTTCACCCGCGCGCCCTGGCCGAGGCCCTGGACGCGTTGGACGCCTGGTGGCGGCTCGCCGTGGTCAACAAGCCCCTGCTGCGACTGGAGGGCGGGACGTCGATCACCGGGCTGGCGGTGCCATCCACCAGCCGCTCGGAGTTCGCCCAGCGGCTGTCGGAGCTGGCGGTCGTGTTGGGCAGCCTGCGGGTTGATGACGACCAGGTGCGGCCGGGCCTTGATCCTGGTGCGAACCTTCCCCGCAAGGATCAGAGCGTCGCCCGGCTGCGGGCCTGTCTGAAGACCAAGATCTTCGACCGGGACAGCCTGCACCGGATCAACCAGGCCCTGGACCGGTTGGCACGCCTGCAGGGCATTCGTAGCTTGTTGCAACATTCAGCCGGGCATGAGGAGTTGGTCCGGTCCGCCGCATCACTGGGGCTGGCGTGGCCGCCGGCGGACTGGGCGGCAGCATGGGAGCGGGTGCGCGCCGAGGCGGCCGATGCACTCGCCGGACTCCGTGATGAGCTGCGGACACTGGCCGAGACGGCGGACTGAACCTCCCAGCATCGGTTGGGTCAGGAGGACGGCAGGGCACCTGCCGGCTCGCCGAGCCGCCAGCGGCCCTGGCCCGCGCGGACGAATGCTGGATGGTGAGCGAGGGTCTTGCGCAACGTGGCGATCGACGGGACCGCGTCCGCCATGTCGCGGTGGAGCTGCTCATGCAGCTCCTCCGCAGACAGGGTCGTCGTGATGCGGGCGAGGATGCGGGCGCAGCGCTCCTCAAGGGTCGGTGAGCGGCCGGCGGGGATCCTCACCCAGGCCAGGCGGGCGGCCACGGTCTGCTGGCTCTCCTCCACCTGCCGCCACGTCGTGAGCGCGGCGGCGCCGAACTCCTTGAGGGCGGCGCGCACGCGGCCTGGCAGGTAGCGGCGCGCGAGCAGGTAGGCGCTGGCGAGGACGGCGAGGGCGACGGTGATGGTCACCAGGGGTGCGCGCCGGGCGGCGCGCACCACCGCCGCCGTGGCATAGCCGGCGCCAACGGTGGTCCAGCTCACGCCGGCGAGCACGCTGACGAGCTGCCCGTCCGCCTTGGCGACGATCAGCACATCGGCGGCCTTGGTCCACCATGCCTTGTCGGCGAAGCCGTTGTCGATCAGGTCGTGGTCATCGCTGAGCACCACCGACGGGGCGACCAGCAGGGCCAGGGCGGCGGTGGGTAGGTCGTCGGGGTCGTCGGCCAGGACGTCGCGCAGCCGCGGGTCGAGGTGGTCGCGGATGGCCAGGTCGACCACGCGGATGTGTGGGCGCAGCCGCTGGTTCCAGACGCGCTCGACCTCGCCGAGGTCCAGCCCTTCGTCGAGCGCCCGGGCGGCAAGGTGCCGGTCGACCTCCTCGATGACGTGGCGGGGGGCGACAAGCGGACCAGGCCGAGGTGACGCAGCTGGATGGCCTGCTCGAGCCGTCCCGGTCGGCCGGTGCGGACGCGGTGGCAGGCGGAGTTGATCACCGCCTTGGTGTCGAGGACCACGACGGGGTGCACCAGATTGCTACGAACGCCAAGCAGGATGCTGTCGGTCAGGCTGACGGTCATCGGGTTGCCTTGCCTAGGCGACTTGCGGGTCGTCGGTGGGTAGGTCGGCGAGCCAGTCGTGGGTCAGGGGAGCGGTGTTACGGTCGTCCAGCGGCGTAAGTGAGAGGACCACGTCCTGCAGGCGCGAGCCGAGGGACTGCTCAAGCCGCCCGTCCTGCCAGGACCGGACCAGCCCGGGGATGGACCAGCCGCGCACGCCGGCGTCCAGGAGCAGCTCGAACTCGTCGACGCCGCAGACGAAGCGGGGGTTGCGGCCTGGGCGGATCCGGCGGAGCGCGTTGGCCAGCGCCGGGCTGTTCGGCAGCGCCTGATCGGTCACGACCAGGCAGGTCCAGCTCCGCACACTAGGCAGGTCGTCGTAGGCGTGCACGAGCTCCCTGAGCCGGCGAGCCATCGCCTCGGCCTGGTCGGCTTCGTCGTGGTAGCCCTGGCAGCGGCTGGTGATGCTGGCGGGGTCGCCGGCGGCGATCTGGCGGCCGAGGCTCTGCACGGAGACCTCCACGAGCAGGTAGTCGCCGCTGTAGCCGATGATCGCGTCGCCCCGCTTGGCCTGGAGGCCGAGAACCGCGGTGATGCCCTGCTCGGTAAGGACCTGGTGGCGACCGCGGGTCTCGGCGATCCGGTCGGTCACGTAGGCCTCGAACATGTGCCCCAGGATGTTGCGGACCAGCCGGTCACCGCGAAGGGTGCCGCTGCGCTGCGCCACGTAGCGGGGCAGGTCCACGATCCGGTCCAGCAGCAACCCGAACCCCAGCGGCTGCAGGTAGCCGTTGTCGGAGCGGAGCAGGGGGCGGTCGCGCATCGCCCGGGAGTCGTGCTTGGGGGTCGAGCCGAGCCCGGCGTAGTCGACGCCGCTGCGGCCCATCTCGTCAAGGACCGCGTGGCCGAGCTCGTCGACGGTGGTGATCAGCTCGCGCTCGACCACGGCGCGGAAGCCGGCCGACAGACGCACGGGCAGCTCCAGCTCCATCAGCTGATCCAGGGTCACCACGTGCGGGCGGTTGGTGGCCACCCAGTTGAAGTAGCGCACCGCCAGGATCGCCGCGCCGTGCACCCACTGGCGGGTGGTCAGCCCGGTCTCGCGGGTGAACACCTCGCGCAGCGCGCTCGGCAGCGGCGAGAACCCGGCGACGGCCGGGTGGGTGTCGTCGACCTCAAGCAGCCGCCGGGCGCGGTCCAGGAACCGCAGCATCCCGGTCGCCTGGTGGACGCCGTAGGTGATGGCCGCCACCATCGACATCGCCCGGTCGGCCTCGGCGGCGGTGTCGTCACCGAGCTGGAAGCCCTCGTGTAGCAGCCAGACCGCGCGCAGCACCTCCTCGGCCCGCAGGGGCGCCACGCCGCTCCCCAGGGTGATCGGGAACAGCACCCGCGCGATCGCCTCCTGGGCAAGCGTTGCCGGCTCCCAGGGCTCTTGTCCGGCGGCCTGCCTGGTCGCCTTCGCCGCAGCGAGCTCGCGGATGATCCAGCGCACGCATCGGGGGTCAAGCAGCGGGCTGCCATGGTGAACCGTGCCACGCAGCCGTGCCTGCAGCTCGCCGGGGAGGCCGAGCAGCTCGGCGACGGCGCGGTCGAGCAGGCCTGGCGAGCCCAGGATGTCGACGCCGAACGCCAACCACGCGAGCACCTCCACCAGCGCCGAGAGCGGGCTGCGCCGCAGAACCGCCCAGGCGACCGCGTCCAGGTCAGCCGCGTCGAACGGCAGGCCGAGCTCGCCAGGGGTGATGTTGCAGCAGACCGGGAACGAGCGGGCCCACCACAAGTCCTGGAGGGTGTGGTCGGGGGCCAGCAGGCCGGTGAGGGGGTCCTGCCGCCATGGCAGGTGCAGGCGGCCAGCAGGCCCTGCCGGTTCGAAGATGGGGTCTGGTGGGACCAGCGAGGCGGGCAGGAGCGTGGTGAGCAGCGCCGCGTCCAGCACCGGGTCGGGGTGGGGTGCGCGCGGGATCACCACCGCGTTGCCGGCGGGCGGCGGCGGTGGCTGCGCCCAGCGCGGCGGCTGGTCCGGGACGGGGAACCGCGCGTAGAAGAAGCCGTAGTCGGGGGGGTGGGGCACCGCGACACGCAGGCGCAGAGCATCGCCGCGCTGGGGGGCTTGGCGCGCGGGTGGGGGGTGCCATGGAAGGTTCACGACGCAATCCATGTCCTCAGGCATGCCTCCATGTGCGTGGCGCACGTGGGGACGGCGATGGTGCGGCGAGCGCTCGAGCGGTGGCCGGGTCGGGGAAGACCGGCGGCTGGCCAAACGCCCGTTCGAGCACCCGGGCGGCATGGTGCCACCAAGGCGAGCCGGATGCCAGTCGTTTTCGAGTGCGGCCCATGTCCGACTCGATGTGCTTGCCGGTGCTATCCGCGCCACCGAGCCAGTGCGGCGCGCACGGCGGCGACCAGCCGCTGCCATGCGGCGCCGAGGTCACCGAAGCGCTCGGCCGCCGGGACGAGGAAGCTATCCAGCACCCGCGTGACCTTGGCGGCGATATCCTCGAGCAGCATGGCCGCCATGAGCAGGACAATCAGTGCCAGCACGAGCACCAGGGCGGCGGCCTCTAGCATCCGCAGGCACCGAATGAGATAATCAAGACGTTCAGGCAATGGCAGGCGCCTTTCACAAACCCCGCCCATGCCATGCCATGTCTGCCCGGGCCTGCGCCCGCGGGACTCACGGGGCGCGGGGCGTCGGGGGTGCCGCAGACCCGCGCACGTGCCCGTGAAGACCACCATTCTGCCACACGGCAGTGGGAGCGAGCCGGTGAACGTGCCAGTCGGTGGTGCGATGGGCAGGACCGGTTTGACGCAGCCGGCTGCGGCCGCAGAGAACCGGTGAGACGCTGCTCGTGGCGGGCGCTCATCGGCGCGGCATTCGCTTCGGCGGCTTGTCGGCGGAAGGCCACTTTCCGGGCAAGCGGTTGAGGCGGTTGAGCTCGGCCATCAGGTCCCGGTTGGTCGTCCTGGCCGCCTCCAACTCATCGGTGCGCTCCTCGACCTGCTGGCGCAGATCCAGCACGGTCTGCTCGAGGTCGGCGACTTGGCGCCGCAACGCCTCGGTCTCATCTGCGGCCGGCCCGCCGAGGCCGCTGGCGCGGAAGACCTCCTCCCCGAGCGCCTCCGACAGGCGCTCGGCGAGCTTGCTGTTCTGGCGGCGCAGCCGCCCATTTTGTGCACGGGAGTTGGCGAGGTCGGCCAGCAGCGACTGCCGGCTGACCTGGGTGGTGCGCGGCATCGAGGCGTCAGGCTGTGCTTGGGCGGCACACTCGAGGATCTGGGCGCGGAGGTCGTGGTGACGGTAGAGGAACGAGCGGTCGACGCCAGCGGCGCGGGCGACGGCGGAGACCGAGATCTCCTCGCCCGCATTGGTCAGTTTGTCGAGGGCGCTCAGGACGCGCTGGCGGCGGCGGGTGGAGTCCCGGCGGCGGGCCAGGGTGAGCGCCTCGGCGCCGGTGGCATGGCGGGTCACGCGAGGTCCTGGAGGTTCGGGTCGAGGTCGGGTGGGCGGATGGTGGGCATGCCGAGGTGGACGGTCTGGCGGGTGGTCCGCACGACGCGACAGGCCTCGTCGATCTGGCGGCGCTCCTGCTCGCTGAGCTGCTCCAGGTCGGTCTCCGCCCGGCGGATCAGGGCGCGCAGCCGGCTGATCTCCTCGTCGGAGGGCATGGCCTCGGCGCGGGCCCACTCCTCCAGCTCGGCCGCAGCGCGGACCCGTTCGCGGTTGCGCAACAGCAGGTCCAGGTAGCCGCGCAGCTCGGGCAGGTAGGACGGGTCCGAACGGAAGTGGCCGCAGCCGACACAGCGGAACCGGAACGGGCAGGCATGCCCGCCCGCCTTGACGTTGGAGGGCTCGGTGCAGATCCCGAACGGGACCGCGACCTGGCCCACGGCGCGGCGCTGATGCTCATGCTCCAAGAGGTCGCGGGCTTGGCGCCAGACGCGGTTGCCGCGCCCGTCGAAGTGGAACGCGGCGAGCTTGTCGACGGCGGCACGGGTGCGCTTGACGGTGACGTTGTAGTAACCGCGGGTGGTGTTCATGGAGCGGTGGTCCATCAACTCGCAAAGCAGCTCGACCGGGGTGCCAGCATCGGCGTGCCGCTGGGCATAGCTGCGCCGGTAGGCGTAGAGCACCACCGCGTGCTTGTCGAACTCGACGTCGCGGCCTTGGTCATCCCGCAGCAGCAACGGCGGCAGGCGCTTGATCCACTTGCGATGCGCCGTCGAGACGGCGTGATAGGTCAGCCGGGCTGTGCCGGTTGGGTTGCTCTTGGTTCGCGGCAGCAACGCGAGCTCGGCGATCGGGGTGTCGGGGAACCGGGTCCGCACGGCGTGCTGCTGATCGCGGATCAGCGTGGCAGTGGCGTCATTGATGGGCAGGCGGCGGCCGATCCGCCGTTTCTTGAGGTTGCTCCAGATGAGCGCGTACTTGCCGTCGGCGTCCCGCACCAGGCAGTCCCAGGGCAGCCTGAAGACCTCGTTAGGGCGGCGACCGGTGTGCATCAGCAACTCGACGGCGACGCGGACCTCGCGGCTTGCCCGCTGTTCCATCAGCGGCAGCGCCCGAGTGAGCTGCTCTAGGATCTCTGGTGGGAGCGCCAGGCCTTCCTCGCCGTCGGGCTCCTTGGGGGTGTCACCGACACGCAGCGCGAAGTCGTCGGCCAGCCCCACCATCGGTCCGCCTGGCCGGGTCAGGCCCAGCGCCCGGCACTCGCGCAGCAGCAGCGCGACGTGTCGGCAGACCGTGATCCGCTGATAGTTGGATAGCTTCCCAATGGCCTCCAGGTGCGCCAGCCGGTTCAGGAACACCACCACATCGGCGCGGCCAAGGGCGGCCGGGTCGTCGCCGTGGTCGTGGCGGTGCAGCCGCAGACTGTCTGACATCCACGCCATCGAGTTGACGTAGGCTCGCAGGCACCCGGCCACGTTGTTGCCGTAGCGGGTCGGGATCTCCTCGAACACCCAGTTCTGAACTGCGGCGCGCAGCCACGGCTGCGTGAGCTTCCGGTAGTCGATATTGGCGTTGCCAAGGCCGAACACGCCCATCTCCCAGACGTCCTTGCGCCGCTCGGTGTCAGGCGTGGCAAACGCGCGACCGGCCAGGATCCGCAGCTCGCCGGCGAACCTCCGGTGGTCGACGCGGCGTCCGTCGGTGAACTGCGCGTCAGGATCCAGCAGGGAGGTGATCTGGCGTTCTCGGAGGAGCTGCACCAGCTCTCGGATCAGAAATAGGCCGGTCTTGGTGCCCCGTTGGGTCCGGACCTGGAGCCCATATAGGACCTGGAGCTGGACCAGCTCTGGCAGGCCGCGCAGCACCACCGTGACCCCATCCATCACTGGTTTGGCGACCCGGCACCAGGCGGCGAAGGCCGTATCGGGGCTGCGGCGTCGCAGGTGATTCCACTGCTGAATGTGGGCGCGGCACAAGCCCCGCCTGGTCGTGGCGACGCGCACGCAGGCCAGCACAAGGCAGGAGCCGAGCCCGGGCAGCGGCTTGACATCTGGATGGTGGATGAACGCGTCCGTCGGCAGGGGAAGCCGTTCGACCTGCTGCGCGTGGTGGGCCGAGCACAGCAGCACAGCGCAGGTTCTCATGGTGCGCTCGCAGCCCGGTACGGCGCAGAAGAACTCCCCGACCAAACGGGCTGACGCCGGCCGTCCCGCCGCGATGTACGCGGCCAACTCGGCGTCGGCGGCGAGGTGTGGGGTCGGCTCCGCCATGCCGGTCTCCGCCTTGGCGGCTTTCGCGATCTCATGGGTCTTCCTGGTCTTCCTGTAGCGCTGCGCGCAGGACGGGCAGAGCAGCACTGCGCCGTGTGTGGCGACGGGGCAGCCCAGCACCGCGCAGATCCGGTAGCCAAGCTGCGGATGCTCCGGCGGCGGGACGAACACCTGGGTTCCCGCATCCCAACGGATGCCGGCCAGGAAGGCCGGGTCGAGCAGCGCCCGGAGCTGTTCGGCGTGTCCGAGCCGGTCGGCGGCATCGCGCTGCTGCGATGGCCGGTCGACCGGCTGGTGCTGGGCGGCCAGGTTGGCGGTCACCGCAGTCATCGTGTCCCCTCAGGCGGGGTAGCCGAAGGCCCAGGGATGGGCACCCGTTCGACCGCGGCGCGCAGCCGCTCCTCGGACGGGTGCAGGTAGACCTGCGAGGAGGTGATGGATGCGTGACCGAGCAGCGCCTGTAGCTCGTCCAGCGCGCCGCCAGCTGCCATCACGTTGCTGGCGAAGCTGTGTCGGAGCTGGTGCGGGTGAATGGCCGGCTGGAGCCCGGCCCGGCGGGACAGGTCGGCGAGCAGCTCGTTGAGTGCTCCAGGTCGCATCGGCGCGCCCACCGGTTCGCGGAACAGGTTCACCAGCACGAAGTCGCAGTCGCGCGCCAGCCGGCAGGCGTCCCGCTCCAGCCAGTACTGGTCGTAGGCCAGCACCACCAAGGCGTCGACGGGAACCGCACGCGTTCGGCGGGATTTGGCCAGCGCCCGGTTGGGATTGTCGCGGCGCCGGACATGCAGGTGCTCGCCTTCGACCGTGCAGCCGAGGTGACGGGCGTCGATGAGCAGGTGGAGGTCTTCGCGGCGCAGGCCGCACAGCTCCCCGCGGCGCAATCCGAGCCGGGCAAGGCACAGGATGATCAGCCGGTCGCGTGCCGAGCGGCAGGCGCGCAGCAGCCCCAGGACCTCCTCGTCGGTGGCGTTGTCGACCGGCTGGTCCGGCTCGCGGAGGCGATGGCGAGGGCTGGCCCAGTAGCGCAGCTGGTCGCTCTCTCCACGAACCTCGGCCGGCAGGTGTCGATCGTCGCTTATCCGGTAGAGCTTGCTGAGCACCTGCGATGGCACGGTCCCGACATCCACGCCATGGCGAAGGAACTCTCGGACTACGGTAAGGACAAAGTTCACCCGCCGCTCGCGGCGCACTGGCCGCGCCCCTGGGCCAGCGTGGACTGGCCGGTCGGGGTTGGCTGGGGTGTGCTGGAGCCAGGTCATGAACGATCCAAGCCGCTCAGCTGACGCCCAGTGCTGGCCGGTCCGCTCAGACCAACGGAAGTAGAGGGCGAGTGCGCGGGCGTAGCTTTCGGTGGTGCTCTCGGCCGCATCACCGCCGAACCGGAGCTGGTGCAGGTAGGTGTCAGCCTCGGCCATGACCACGAGGTCGTCGTCAAGCACTGTCCAATAGGTGGTGCCAGACGGGAGCCGGACCGGGAACGCCTGCACCTCCACCCCCCACCGTTGGGCGTACAGGGCGAAACCTATCCCGCTCAGTCTCCTTCGTGCACATCATCCAGAGGGAGCTTGTTGTGGATGTCCTCCAGGCCCACTCCACGCAACAGTCCACCACAGCCCGTGAACCCCGAGGAAACGCCGCGCTGTCGTCAGCGGTCGTGGTGGTCGAGGCGGCCAGCGGGTCGGGCAGCCTCTCCACCGCCCGTGCGGCGGGCAGCCGCGGCGCGGGTCGGGTGCTGGCCGTGCCCGGTGCGCCATGGGACCCTGGCGCCACCGGCTGCAACGACCTGATCCGCGACGGCGCCACCCTGGTCGGTGGCTTGGACGACGTGCTGGAGGCGCTCGGCACCGTTGCTGCCGGCGCTGCCGGACGGTTACGGGACCGCCCTGGCGAGGCTGACCGTGCGCACCTATTGCCGGGCGTGCCGTCTCATCCGTCAGGTGGGTCGTGCGTGCCGAACGGGTCGATGGCGCCCGGGAGGGCCTGGCCCGCGGGCGCCACGCCTGCGGCCCGGACGGTCCTTCACGCGCTCGCCGATGGCCAGGTGCTCGGCGTCGCCCGGCTCGCGGCGGCGACTGGTCTCCCTTCACCCGCTGTCGCGTCGGCTGTGCTCGAGCTCGAGCTTGCGGGCTTGGTGCGCCGCTCCGCCGCCGGCGCTGAAGCGCTGACCGTCCCGTGCTCACCGCTGTCGACTGGTGAGCGTCTGCCATGACCACTCGTCGAGCCCAGCATCGCCGGCTGAGCGGACCCGGCGGCGGCAGCCGCGCCCCTCCTCACCGGCCACACCCGCCGTATCCGGGACGTTCGCGCCTGGTCACCCCGAGGTGCTTGAGGCGAGCGCCGGCACCAGCGATCATGCCGCTATGACCTCCAGCTCGGATCAGCGAAGGAGCCCGATCCGGCGTGGCGACCCGCGGCGGGCGGAGCCGCTGGAACCCGCCACGCTGCTCGCCGCGGAACTGCCGCCGCTGGCCCGGCATGCGGTCGACGCCTTCATCGCCCACCTGCGGGATGAGCGGGGCTTGGCGGCCAACACCGTGGCGGCGTATCAGCGTGATGTGGTGCAGTTCTTCCTGTTCGCGGCGCGAGGCAGGGTGGTGGATCCCGGCGGGGTGGACCCGCTGCTGCTCCGGCGCTTCCTGGCCCAGCTTGCGACCCGCGGCCTGGCGGCTTCGTCGATCGCGCGCAAAGCCGCCGCGCTGCGGGCGTGCTTTCGCCTGCTGGCCCGGCGTGGACTGGTGGACGCCAACCCGGCGGCTGGGCTCGGATCGCCCCGCGGGCCTCGGCGCCTGCCGGTCGTGCTCAAGCAGCGCCAGGTCGAGGAGCTGCTGGCGCGACCGCGGCCGCTCGACCCGGTCGGGCTGCGGGACCGGGCCATCCTCGAGCTGCTCTACGCCACCGGTATGCGCGTGGGCGAGCTGTGCGCTCTCGAGCTGGGCGACGTGGATCTCGCCTCGGACCTGGTCCGTGTGCACGGCAAGGGCGGCAGGGAGCGCCTCGTGCCGTTCGGTGAGCCGGCCCGGGCCGCACTGCTCCAGTACCTGATCGAAGGTCGCCGGGTGATGCTTCCGGCTACCGGGAGCGGGCGGCGTGCGGGGGCGGCCGGGGGGCGTGCGCTGTTCTTCAACCAGCGCGCCCGGCCGATGACGCCCAGGGACGTGCGCGGCATGGTGCAGCACTATCGCGCCGGCCCGGGAGTGCCGAGCGAGGCGAGCCCGCACACCCTGCGGCACAGCTTCGCCACCCACCTGCTCGAGGGCGGTGCGGACCTGCGCTCGGTACAGGAGCTCCTCGGCCACGTTGCCCTGACCACCACCCAGACCTACACTCACGTATCGAACGAGCGGCTGCGCAGGGTCTACGAGCAGGCTCATCCGCGAGCGTGAGCCCCTTCCCCAGGGGGCATCCCCCAAGGGGGCAGGGCGAGGGGGCTCGGCCGGCCGCGACCGGGGGCAACGAAAAACGCCAGACGGGCTCATCGAGCGCCGGACGGCCAAAGGGGGGGCTTCTTTGGACGAGCCGTCGTCCGTGAATGGGCTGTGGGAGGAGTTCAAGCTCAAGTCGTCCGCCGAGGCGCGAGAGCGCTTGATTCTCCATTACGCTCCGCTCGTCAAGTATGTTGCGGGTCGGGTGTCGGTCGGCTTGCCGCCGAACATCGAGCAGGCCGATCTTGTTTCTTATGGGATCTTTGGCCTGATCGATGCCATCGAGCGATACGACCTCGAGAGGGGGATCAAGTTCGAGACCTATGCGATCTCGCGCATCAGGGGCGCGATCATCGACGAGCTGCGGGCGATCGACTGGATCCCACGCTCAGTGCGGTTCAAGGCCCGGGAGGTCGAGAAGGCATATGCCGAGCTGGAGAACCGCCTGCGCCGCACCCCGGCCGATGCCGAGGTCGCGCAGGAGCTGGGCATCACCACCACCGAGCTGCACCACATCTTCAGCCAGATCTCGTTCGTGTCGGTGGTGGCTCTGGACGAGCTGCTGTCGGTCGGGTCGGAGCGGGGAGATCGGCTCAGCCTGGTCGACACCCTGGAGGACAAGGCGGCCGAGGACCCGGTGGAGGCGTTCGAGTCCGAGGAGATGAAGACCATCCTCGCGGCCGCGATCAATCGGCTTGCTGAGCGGGAGAAGATCGTGATCACCCTCTACTACTACGAGGGCCTGACCTTGGCCGAGATCGGCCAGGTGCTCGGAGTGACGGAGTCGAGGGTGTGCCAGATGCACACCAAGGCGGTGCTCCAGCTTCGCGGCAAGCTCCAGGACGTTCGCTGAGCGCACCGGAGCGTCGGTCGCTGTCCTGACCTCGCCCCGGCCCGGCGCAGGTGGTCCGCGGTCCGGTCGGTCCGGTCCGGCACGCGGCCGCCCTCGGGGCTGGCACCCGCTGTTCCGCGGGTCGCACGCGATCCCGCGGGAGGGGCGAGGCCGCAGGCAGCCGGAATCTGCGAACTTGTCCACATTCTTCGCCGTGCATCCCACAGCCGCCGGGCCACGCCGTAGCGTTTCCCTCAGCCGCTCGCCCCCCGCGGCGCGCCTCGAGCGCCGCCGAGCGTCAAGGAGGCCTCCATGCGTGCCAACCGCACCGCGCGCCCGTCTTCCGGCGGGCATCGTTGGTGCCCTTGGCGTCCCGGCCGAGCCAGCGGAGCCGAGCCGCCGCGGAGCCGGTGGCAACCGACCCTCGCCTCCGTGCTCATCTGGCTCGTTGCCACGCTGCTCGCTCCGTCGACCGCGCTGGCGCTCGCCGCGGCGGCTGCTCCGGGCGCCACCGCCGTCTCTGAAGGGTGGCGGCCTCAGGGACCGCTGACCGGGACCTCCGCGGAGCCCTTGCCCGCGGTGCGGGTACCACCGTTGCTGCCACCCGTGGCTGGACCGCTGGTTCGTGGCTTCGAGGCGCCGGCGGGTCCCTTCGGTCCCGGTCACCGAGGCGTGGACCTCGCCGCCACGCTGGGAGCGGCGGTCCGGGCGCCGGCGCCGGGACGCGTGGCCTTTGCCGGCAGCGTGGCCGGGACGGTCTGGCTGAGCGTCCAGGTCGCCCCTGGGGTGGTGGTCACGTTCGGGCCGCTGCGGGCGCTGGTTGACGCCGGAGGGCAACATGTCGCCACGGGAACGCAGGTTGCGGAGCTGGCGCCCGGCCACGGGAGTCCCGGGCATCCCATCACCCTGCACCTCAGCTTGCGAGTCGATGGGGAGTACATGGACCCATTCCCCTGGCTCACTGGCTTCGGGCGGCCACGCCTGGCGCCTCTGTTCGAGCCGGGCGGTCCGCATTGAGCCTGGTGCGGAGGTTCGCTGATCCGCCCAAGTCGGCCGAGGCAGGAACATCGATGCTGTGCTATCGTCCGCCGGGGCCCGGGTTTTGCCCGGGCTACAACGCACGCCTGCCTACGGGGCCCGAACGGTGCCCGCTCCCAGCGGAGCGGGTCGGGTCACCCGGAAACCCCACGAAGTGACGCCGTGGGACACACAGCAGGCCGAGGCCCAACCGGATCGACCAAGGAGGATCACCTTGGCAGTCGTCACTATGCGGCAGCTCCTGGAAGCTGGCGTCCACTTCGGGCACCAGACGCGGCGCTGGAACCCGAAGATGAAGCGCTATATCTACGCCGAGCGCAACGGCATCTACATCATCGACCTCCAGAAGACCATGCTGGCGATCGAGGCGACCTACGCGTTCCTGCGCGACACCGTGGCCAAGGGCGGCAACGTGCTGTTCGTCGGCACCAAGAAGCAGGCCCAGGAGGCGATCAAGTTCCAGGCCGAGCGGGTCACCATGCCGTTCGTGAACTACCGCTGGCTCGGCGGGATGCTGACCAACTTCGCCACCATCTACCGGCGGCTCCAGCGCCTGAAGGAGCTCGAGGCGATGGAGACCACAGGGGCGATGGACGTGCTGCCGAAAAAGGAGGTCCTCAAGCTCCGGCATGAGCGCGAGAAGCTCGAGCGCAACCTCGGCGGTATCCGCGACATGACGCGGCCTCCGGCGGCGGTCTGGGTGGTCGACACCCGCAAGGAGCACATCGCGGTGACCGAGGCGCGCAAGCTCGGTGTCCCGGTGGTGGCCATCCTCGACACCAACTGCGACCCCGACGAGGTCGACTTCCCGATCCCCGGCAACGACGACGCGATCCGGGCGGGCAGCCTGCTCACCCGGATCGTCGCCGACGCCGTGGCGGAGGGCCTGCGCCTGCGCAGCGTGTACGGTGCCCAGGAGGCGGCACGGGAGGGCGCGACCCCGGTGGCGGCCAGTCCGGCCGATGAGGAGCCGCTGGCCGAGTGGGAGCGCGAGTTGCTCGAGGGCGAGGTCGAGGTCGAGCCGGCCACGCTGGTGGGCACCAGGCTCGCCGCCGGCGCGGACGAGGCGACCGACGAGAAGGCCCCCGACGAGAAAGCCCCCGACGAGCAAGCCCCCGAGGGGAGCGCCCCCGAGCGGGAGGCCTCCGAGGCGGGAGCCTCCGGGCAGAAGGCTCCCAAGGCCAGGCAGAAGGCTTCTGAGGCGAAGGTCCCTGAGGGGACCAGCTCGAACGGAGCCGGCGAGAGCCAGGTCGCCGAGACCGCCGAGGCGTCCCAGCCCTCGGAGAGCGAGGGGAGCCGGCCGTAGCCAGCTCGCCGACGAGCATGACGAGCAGTCGCCTGCCAAGCCCAGCGGCTTGGCAGGCGACCTGACGACAAGGAGCAACGCTTCACATGGAGATCACGTCCGCCCAGGTCAAGGCCCTGCGCGACGCGACAGGCGCCGGGATGATGGACTGCAAGAGGGCATTGCAGGAGGCGGATGGCGACTTCGAGAAGGCCAAGCAGATCCTGCGCGAGACCGGCAAGGCCGGCATCGAGAAGCGTGCGGGCCGTGCCGCCACCGAGGGAGTCATCGAGGCATACCTGCATACCCCGGACCCGAACCTGCCGGCCAAGCGGGGGGTCCTCGTCGAGCTGGACTGCGAGACCGACTTCGTCGCCAAGACCGACGAGTTCCGACGGCTGGCACATGACATCGCCCTGCACATCGCGGCCGCGGAGCCCGGCTACGCCAGCCGTGACGAGGTCCCGGCCGAAGTGATCGAGCGCGAGCGCGAGATCTATGCCAAGCAGGCCGAGGGCAAGCCGGCGCACATCGTCGAGCGCATCGTCGACGGCAAGCTGAACGACTTCTACAAGCAGGTCGTGCTGCTCGATCAGCCGTTCGTGAAGGACGCAAGCCAGACCGTCCAGGAGCTGCTGGACGCCTACTCCAGCAAGGTCCGCGAGAAGCTCGAGGTGCGCCGGTTCTGCCGATTCAAGGTTGGGGAGAGCGCATAGCGCTCGCGGCTTCGTCGCGTGCAGGTGGCGGGACCCTTGGAAGGGAGAGACGGGTGGCCTTCGTGATCGCGGGCGAGCAGCGGGCGCCCGACCCCTTCAATCGCAAGCCGCACTACCAGCGGGTCCTCGTCAAGCTGTCGGGTGAGGCGTTCGCCGCCGACGACTCCGGCTTCGGCCTCGACTTCGGCAAGATCGACGGGATAGCGGGCCAGCTCGCCGAGATCGTGGACCTGGGCGTGCAGATGGCGGTGGTGGTCGGCGGCGGCAACATCGTCCGTGGCCAGGCTGCCGCGGCGGTCGGGATGGATCGCAACCGCGCCGATTACATGGGCATCCTCGGCACGGTGATCAACTCGCTGGCGCTCCAGGACACCCTGGAGCGCCGCGGGGTGGTCACCCGGCTGCAGACCGCGATCCAGATGACCCAGATCGGCGAGCCGTACATTCCCCGCCGCGCCGTTCGGCACCTGGAGAAGGGCCGCATCGTCATCTTTGGCGCGGGCATGGGCGTGCCGTACTTCTCCACCGACACCACCGCCGCGCAGCGGTCGCTCGAGATCGGCGCCGAGGCCATCCTGATGGCGAAGAACGGCGTCGACGGCGTCTACGAGGCCGACCCGAAGCGGCATCCCGAGGCGCGCAAGTTCCTGCACCTCGACTATCTCGAGGCGATCCGGCGCGAGCTCAAGGTCATGGACACCACCGCGCTGTCGTTGTGCAAGGACAACGATCTCCCCATCATCGTGTTCGACCTGCTCACCGAGGGGAACATCCGGCGTGCGGTGTGCGGCGAGCCGATCGGGACGGTCGTCGGCTCGATGAGCGCCAGTGACCTGGATGCCCCCGGGGCAGCCAGACCAGCGACACCTAGCGACGAGGGAGCGCAGATGATCGAGGACACGCTGCAGGAGACAGAGGTGAAGATGCGTCGCGCCGTCGACGTGGCCAAAGAGGAGTTCAGCGGCATCCGTACGGGCCGCGCGAACCCCGCGCTGGTCAACCGGCTCACGGTCGACTACTACGGCGCCCCGACGCCGCTGCAGCAGCTCGCGTCGATCGCCGCGCCGGAGGCGCGCCTGCTGGTGGTCTCGCCCTACGACCGCAATGCCAGCGCCGCGATCGAGAGGGCCATCCGCAACTCCGACCTCGGCATCAATCCCGCCAATGACGGCCAGTTGATCCGGCTCGCGTTCCCGCCGCTCACCGAGGAGCGACGCAAGGAGTACGTCCGGCTGGCCAAGCATCGCGCGGAGGAGGCCAGGACCAGCATCCGCAACGTGCGCCGGCATTCCAAGGAGGTGCTGGAGCGGCTCGAGAAAGACGCCGAGATCTCCCAGGACGAGCTCCACCGAGCCGAGCAGAAGCTCCAGCAGGTGACCGACAAGTACGTGGCGGAGGTGGACTCGCTGCTGCAGCACAAGGAGCGGGAGCTGCTGGAGGTCTAGCGCCACCTCCAGCGTCACCCACCCTTTGACGACCCCGAATCGAGGAGGGCGCAGTGGTCGAGGGCACGGGTCGGGACGCCATGGCTGACCCGGCCCCGATCGAGCCTGTGCCCGCGCCGAGACCGCGGCGGGAGCCGGGGGCAGGACGCAACCTCCCCCTGGCGATCGCCACCGCGCTGGTCCTGGCCGGCGTGCTGCTCGGCACGCTGTTCACCTCGCGGCCCGCGTTCGTCGGCTTCCTGCTGCTCATCGTGGTGCTGGCGCTGCTGGAGCTGCTGGCGGTGCTGCGGGCGCGGGCAATGCGGCCGGCCTACGCGGTGGTCCTGGCCATGGCGGCGGTGCTGGTGATCGGCGCCTACCTGGAGGGCCCCGCCGCGCTGTCGTTCGGTCTGCTGCTCACCACCCTGGCGGCCTTCGGCTGGTACCTGATCGACCGGCAGCGTACCGAGGTGACCCGAAACGTCGGGGCCACCGTGCTGGCAACGGTCTACGTGCCCTTCATGGCCGCGCACCTGGCGCTGGTGATACGCCAGGCCGACCACTACGTCGGCGCGGTCATGGGCTACGCGGTGCTGACGGTCGTCTACGACACCTTCGCCTACGGCACCGGCGTGCTGCTCGGCCGCCACCCGATGGCGCCGGCCGTGTCCCCGAACAAGTCCTGGGAGGGCGCGGCGGGCGCCAGCGCCGCGTGCCTGCTCGCAGGCGCCTTCCTGCTGCCGCTCTGGGAGCCGTGGTCGCTCGCGCCCGGCCTCGCCCTCGCGGGCATCACCTGCGTGGTGGCGCCACTCGGTGATTTGTCGGAGTCGATGCTGAAGCGTGACCTTGCGGTGAAGGACATGGGCTCGCTCCTGCCGGGCCATGGTGGCATGCTCGACCGGGTCGATGCGCTGTTGTTCATGGCCCCGGCGCTGTACTACGTGATGGCATGGTTCAACCTTCTCGGCACCCCATGACGGGTGCCCGACCGGTCGCCGCCGGCCCGCGGTCGCTGTATGACCTGGAGGCGGCCGACCTCGCACGCCTGGTCGAAGAGACCGGCGAGCCCCCCTACCGCGGCCGCCAGCTCACCCGCTGGCTGGACCGGCGCAAGGTGGCCGATCTCGAGGCCATGACCGACCTGCCCGCCGGCTTCCGGGCCCGGCTCGCCGAGCGGCTCGCCGGCGCCGGCCTCGCCCTCGAGCGCCACCAGGTCGGCGACGGCGGCTGGACCCACAAGTTCCTGTTCGGGCTGCCCGGCGGGGACAGCGTCGAGTCGGTGCTGATGCTCTACCCGCCGGCCGGCGAGGACCTGGCCGAGGGGGACTGGGAGGCCGGCCCATCCTCCGGCCGCCAGGGGCGGGCGACGCTGTGCATCTCCACCCAGGCCGGCTGCGCGATGGGCTGCAGGTTCTGCGCGACCGGGCAGTTCGGCTTCACCCGGAACCTGTCCACCGGCGAGGTGGTCGAGCAGGTCGCGCGCGTGTGGTCGCTGCTCGGGGAGCTGCGGCCCGCGCCGTCCGCGCCGGACCACCTCACCAACGTGGTGTTCATGGGCATGGGCGAGCCGTTCGCCAACCCGAGCGCGACCTGGGCTGCGGCCTGGCGGCTGCACGAGGGCTTCGGGCTCTCCGCTCGGGCGATCACCATCTCCACGGTGGGGCTGGTTCCGGGTATCCGCCGCGCCGCCCGAGAGGCGCTGCCGGTGAACCTGGCGGTGTCGATCCACGCCGCCACCGACGAGCTGCGCGACCGGCTGGTGCCGCTGAACCGGAGCTGGCCGATCGCGGAGCTGCTGGAGGCCGTCGGCGCCTACGTCGCCGTCACCAGGCGCCGGGTGTCCTTCGAGTACGCACTGATCCGCGACCTGAACGACGGGCTTGACCAGGCGGACGGGCTGGGACGGCTGCTCGCGCCACTGCGCATGCCCTCGAGCGGCGGCCACGCCGCCCACGTCAACCTGATCCCCTACAACCCGACCCCGGGGCTGGACCTGCGCACGCCCTCGCGCGGCACCGTGCGGCGCTTCCGTGACGCCGTGGCCGCCCACGGCCTGCCGGTCAGCGTGCGGGCCAACCGCGGCGTGGGCATCGACGCCGCCTGCGGCCAGCTCCGCACGGTGGCCGGGCACCCCGGCCGCCAACCCGGCCTGCCGGTGGCAACCGCGGCTCCGCTGGCTCAGGGGGCGGGTGGATGAGCGGGCGGGCCGCGGGGCGGGAGACCGGCGTGGCGCTGCTCGGCTCGACCGGCTCGATCGGCGAGCAGGCGCTCGACGTCATCCGCGAGTCCGGCGGCCGCTTCCGGGTCGTGGCGCTGGCTGCGCGGCGCTCGGCGGCGCGGCTGGCCGCCCAGGCGCGGGAGTTCCGCCCGGCAGCGGTCGCGCTCGTCGAGGCGGCCGAGGCGGCCGAGCTGGCCCGCGATCTGCCGCCCGGCTGCCGGCTCGAGGTCGGTCCCGAGGCGGTGGCCGAGCTGGCCACGGCCGACGGCGCCGACGTCGTCCTGAACGGCATCACCGGGTCGGTCGGGCTGCTGCCGACCCTGCGCGCGCTGGACGCGGACCGCCGCCTCGCCCTGGCCAACAAGGAGAGCCTGATCGTCGGCGGACCCCTGGTGGCCTCGCGCGCCAGGAGCGGACAGATCGTGCCGGTCGACTCCGAGCACTCCGGGCTGGCCCAGTGCCTGCGCGCCGGCAGCCAAGAGGAAATCGCGAAGCTGCTGGTGACCGCCTCCGGCGGCCCGTTCCGCGGCAGGTCGGCGGCGGACCTGGCCGACGTCACCCCCGATGAGGCCCTCGCCCATCCCACCTGGAGCATGGGGCCGATGATCACGATCAACTCGGCCACGCTGATGAACAAGGGCCTCGAGGTGATCGAGGCCCACCTGCTGTTCGGTATCCCATTCGACCGCATCGAGGTGGTCGTCCATCCGCAGAGCATCGTTCACGCCATGGTCGAGTTCTGCGACGGTGCGACCATTGCGCAGCTCTCCTTCCCGGACATGCGCCTGCCGATCGGGCTGGCGCTGGGGTGGCCCGAGCGCTCGGAGCGGCCGGTGGGCGTGATCGACTGGTCGCGGGCGACCACGCTCGAGTTCCTGCCGGTGGACCGGACCACGTTCCCGATGCTGGACCTGGCCATCGGAGCCGGGCGCGCGGGGGCCACCGCGCCGGCGGTGCTCAACGCGGCCAACGAGGAGGCGGTGGCGGCGTTCCTGGCCGGTCGCCTGCGCTTCCCTGACATCGCCGAGGTCGTCCGGCAGGTGCTCGCCGAGCACCACGTGCCGCAGCAGCTCGATCTCGAGACCGTGCTCGCCGCCGAGCAGTGGTCCCGGGAGCGCGCCCGTACACTGGTCGAGAACCTGACCGTCACTGGGGAGACCGCATGAGCTTGCTCGGCATCCTGCTTTTCCTCTTCGCCCTGGTGCTGGCGATCTTCCTGCACGAGGGCGGTCACTTCGTCACGGCGAAGCTGTTCGGCATCAAGGTCGAGCGGTTCTTCCTCGGCTTCGGAAAGACCCTCTGGTCGTTCCGGCGGGGCGAGACCGAGTACGGTATCAAGCTGCTGCCGCTCGGTGGCTTCTGCAAGATCGCCGGGATGACGCCGCACGAGGTGGACGGCAACTTCCTCGAGCAGGAGCGGGGCCAGAAGCCCGAGCCGGTCCCACCCGAGCGCCAGTTCCGCAACAAGCCGGCCTGGCAGCGCACGATCGTGCTGGCCGCGGGGTCTTTCACCCACTTCCTGGTGGCGTTCCTGCTCATCTACGCCCTGCTGGTCCTGATCGGGCTGCAGGTCGGGCCGCCGACCACCACGATCCAGACCACGGTGGCCTCCACCCGCAGCGGCGAGGCCGCGCCGGCCGCCGCGGCCGGCCTGCACTCCGGCGACCGCATCGTCGCCATCGACGGGCGGCCCGTCTCCGACTTCGACCAGCTCCGCTCCGTCCTGGCAGACAAGGCCGGTCGCAGGATCACCGTCAGCTACCAGCGCGACGGTCGGCTGCACACCACCAGCCTGGTGCCTGCCAGGGAGGTCGACGAGAACGGCCAGGCGCACGGCTTCCTCGGTATCAGCCCCGCGGGGACGGTCGTGCGGCGGGGCTCGGTCGAGGGCATCGCCGCCACCGGCACGATGTTCAAGGATCTGATCGTTGGGTCGTTCAAGAGCCTCGGCGGTCTGATCCCCGGGCTCGCCGACCGCATCAACCCGAGCCCGCCCGCGGTCGGCGGCGGTGGTGGCGGTGGCGGCGGGTCGGCCCCGATCGGGCTGATCGGTATCGGCCGCCTGGCCGGCCAGGCGGTGTCCGCCGGGCAGTGGGCCATGTTCATCGTGCTGTTGATCGAGTTCAACGTGTTCGTGGGGATCTTCAACCTGCTGCCGATCCCCATACTGGACGGCGGCTACCTCGCGATGGTCGGTTGGGAGGCGGTCACCAGGCGCCAGGTCGACCTGCGCAAGATGGCGCCGGTCGCCGCGGTCGCCGTCAGCCTGCTGTTCGTGTTCGTGATAGTGGTGGTGTGGCTGGACATCACCAACCCGATCGCCAACCCGTTCAGATGACCAGCCTGGATGAGCCCGGCGAGCTTGCCCCCCTTGAGCTTGCGGGCCCCGTCTCGGAAAGGAGCTATCGACTGTGTCCTCCCCCCTGGAGATGACCGACCTTGCAGTTGGCAAGGGTCGCCGGCGCTCGCGGCGGATCAGCGTGGGCAAGGTGCCGGTAGGGGATGGTGCGCCGGTGAGCGTGCAGTCGATGACGATCACCAAGACCGCCGACATCAACGCCACTCTGCAGCAGATCGCTGAGCTGGCCACGTCTGGCTGCGACATCGTCCGCGTCGCCGTGCCTGACACCGACGACGCCGCGGCGCTGCCCGCAATCGCCAGCAAGTCCACCATCCCGGTGGTCGCCGACATCCACTTCCAGTGGAAGTACGCGATGGCCGCGATCGAGGCGGGCTGCGCAGGAGTACGGATCAACCCGGGCAATATCAAAAAGCACGACAAGGTCAAGCTGATCGCCCAGGAGGCCCAGGCCAGAGGCATCCCCATCCGGGTGGGAGTCAACGCCGGGTCGCTGCAGAAGGAGATCCTGGCCAAGCACGGCGGCCCCACCCCGGCGGCGCTGGTGGAGTCGGCCCTGTTCGAGGTGGGGATCCTCGAGTCGGTGGGGTTCGGGGACATCAAGATCTCGGTCAAGCACCAGAACCCGCCGCTGATGATCCAGGCATACCGGCTGCTTGCGACCAGATGCGACTACCCACTGCACCTCGGGGTGACCGAGGCGGGCACGCCGCGCGACGGCATCGTCAAGTCGACGGTGGGCATCGGCGCGCTGCTGGCCGAGGGGATCGGCGACACGATCCGGGTATCGCTGACCGCCCATCCGGTGGAGGAGGTCAAAGTCGGCAACGCGATCCTTGGGGCGCTGGGGCTTCGGCCCAAGAAGCTCGACCTGGTCGCCTGCCCGTCGTGCGGTCGCGCCGAGGTGGACGTGTTCGCGCTCGCCAACGCCGTCGAAGAGCGGATGGGCGAGATCGAGGCGCCGCTGCGCGTCGCGGTGATGGGCTGCATCGTCAACGGCCCGGGCGAGGCGCGCGAGGCCGATATCGGAGTTGCCTCCGGCAAGGGCAAGGGGCAGATCTTCCGGCGGGGCCAGGTGATCCGCACGGTGCCGGAGTCGGAGATCGTGGACGCCCTGATGCTGGAGGCCAAGCTGCTGGCCGAGGAGCACAAGGCCACCGGCGCGGGCGCCGGTGGCAAGCCGGAGGTGATCCGGGCCTGAAGATGCGCCTTGCGCGATCCGGAGGCGGGGCGCACGGATCGCCTGGCCTCGAGACCCGCCTGCTCGGCCGCAGCGACGAGGGCCGAGTGCTCGAGTTCCTGGACCGGCATCCGGCCAAGGACGTGTTCATCGCCAGCCGGGTGCTCAACGACGGGGTCCTGCGAGCCCCCGGCTGGAGCCCGCTGTGGGGCGCCTTCTCCAGCTCGGGCGAGTTGCGCGGCGTGCTGCACGTGGGCCCGAACGTGGTCCCGGCGATCGACGACGCGCCTGCCTGCGAGGCGCTGGCCGCTGCGGCGTCCGGCTCGGTGGCCACCCGCATGCTGGTGGGCGAGCGCCGCTCGGTTGAGCACCTCTGGGGACTGATCGGGCGCAGCTATCCCGCGCCCAGGGAGATCCGCGTCCGCCAGTACGTCTACTCCCTGGAGCTCGACGAGCTCGTGCAGCCAGGAGGTCGCCGCAGGGGCCGTGCGCGGCTCGCCACCCCCGCCGACGAGGAGCGGGTGCTCCGCCTCTCGGCCGCGATGTACACCGAGGAGATGGGGGAGAACCCGCTCGCCCGCGATCCCACCGGCTACCGCCGGCGGGTCCAGATCCTCACCGCCCGCGGCTGGACCTATGTCTACGAGATCGGCGGCGACCTGCTCTTCAAGATGGACATCGGCTGCGCCAGCAGGCGCAGCGCCCAGATCCAGGGGGTCTACGTCCCGCCGGAGCTGCGCGGCCGCGGGGTGGGCACGATGGCGATGTCGGCCTGCTGTGCGCTCGCCTTCGAGCGACAGCCCGCCCTGTCGCTGTACGTCAATGACTTCAACGCTCCAGCGGTCGCCCTCTACGAGCGCATCGGCTTCCGCCGCGAGCCGTACGACTTCCAGACGATCATCCTGCCGTAGCCGCCCCACGGGTGTCTTCGAGGCGTTTGTCGTGGTGCTTGGGCGCTTCCCTGGACGGCGAGGCGCGCCTTGCCGCGGCGGTTGGACACCGTTGGCGGATTCTGAGGGCTTTGCCGCGCGGGATGTGGTGCCTTGCCGTGCCGGTTGCGGTGCTCTGCCGTGCCGGTGCCGCTCTGCCGCGCAGATCGCTCCACGAACCCCCCAAAACGGGCGCCCCAGCGACAAGTTGCGCGGCAAGGCTGCATTCGCGCGGCAAAGCACGACCACGCGCGCGGCAGAGTGTGCCCGCATGGACGCAGTGGATAAGGTTGAGGCCAGGCCTCACGCCGGCCATCGGTCTCATCGAGAATTGGGCCCGGCTGTCCACAGATCGGTCCCGACGTCCTACAGCGCGGGCGCGGCGCTGTAGGTTCGAGCGGCCGAGACGAACGACTGCCCCGACCCGCTCGGTCCCGCCGCATGACCGACATCACACACCGCCACAGCGACACCGATCAGGCCGCCGACCAGGCCGGCACCGGCCGGTTCGTCGTCCATCGGCCGCCGCGTTCCTACCCGAGCCCGGTGCCGACCGCCGAGGTGGTGATCGCCCCGCCGCCGCCACGCCGTGGGGGCACCGGCGGCTGGCTGGCCGCCCTGCTCCCACTGCTCGGCAGCGCCGGCTCGCTGCTGCTGCTCGGGACCACCGCGCCGAGGCGCCGCTGGCTGATCCTGGCGATCGTCGTCTCGCCGCTGCTGGCGCTTGGCGCCGGGCTCGTCCCGCTGCTGCGGCAGCGACGAGCCGCCCGCCGCGAGCGCGCCCGCTATCTCCATCATCTCGGCAGCATCGCCAGAGCGCTCGAACGGGTCGCAGCCATCCAGCGAGCCGCCGCCGAGCACCTCTACCCCGACCTGCCGGGAATCATGAAGCTGGCCGGCGAGGACGAGCGACTCTGGGAGCGACGCACGGTGGACGAGGACTTCCTGGCCGTGCGGATCGGTCGTGGGCCGGTACCGCTGGCGGCGCCGGTTCGCCTGGACAGCGGCCCCGACCCGCTCGCCGAGCGCGATCCGCAACTGCTGGCGGCGGCCGACGAGCTGGTGCGCCACGCCGGCTGGCTCCAGGCATCCCCTGTCGTCGCCCCGCTGCGCCGAACCGCGGTGCTGGCGGTGACCGGCCCGCGGGCGCCGGCCCGCGCCCTGGTCCGCTTCCTGCTGGCGCAGCTCACCGTCATGCACGCGCCCGAGGACCTGCGCATCATCGCCGCCTGCGCTGCCGCCGACGTCCCCATCTGGGACTGGCCGTCCCCGCCTCACGGCCCACCCCCCCTCCGGCCATGCCTCCACTGTGCCCGTTCCGGCCGCCAGGGTCGCCCACCTGCTGGTGATCCTCGACGGGTTCTCGCCGCGCGGTCCGTTGGGGCGGCTTCCGCTCCTGGACGAGCTCCGCCGCCGGGCGGCGGAGCTCGGCGCGACGGTTCTCTGCCTGGTCGACCGGCGTACCGACGAGCCCGCTGAGCTCCGCGCCAGGATCGAGCTGGACGGCGCCGGAGGCCTGGTCCTTCAGGAGGCTGGGCCGGGCGGTGCCGTGGTGCGGGCGCGGGCCGACGGCGCCGACCGCGCGAGCTGCGAGGCGCTGGCCCGGCGGCTCGCCCCGCTTCGTCTGCCCCGGTGCCAGGGTCCCGCCATGACGGCACCCGGCGCTCCCGTCCGCCTGTTGGAGCTTCTGGGAGTCGGCCGGCCTGGCGCCGTCGACCCCGCCGAGACCTGGCGACCCCGTCCGCAGGCCGACCGACTGCGTGTCCCCGTCGGCCTGCGCGGTGCCCGCCACCAGGGCATGCTCACCGCGGACCCGCTCCTCCTGGACCTGAAGGAAGCGGCAGAGGGCGGCATGGGGCCCCATGGTCTGCTGATCGGCGCCACCGGCTCCGGAAAGAGCGAGCTGCTGCGCACGATCGTGACCGGGCTGGCCATCACGCACCCGCCCGAGCTGCTCTCGTTCGTCCTGGTCGACTTCAAGGGCGGCGCGGCCTTCGCCGGCCTCGACGCACTGCCGCACACCGCTGGCCTGATCACCAACCTGCAGGCCGATCTGGCCATGGTCGACCGCGCGCTGGCCGCCCTCCAGGGTGAGCAGGAGCGCCGCCAGCGCCTGCTCCGAAGCGCCGGCGACCTCGACGGGATCGCGCGGTACCAGGCACGCCGGGCCGCCGACCCGAGCCTGGAGCCCCTGCCGTACCTGCTGCTGGTGGTGGACGAGTTCGGCGAGCTGCTCACCGCCCGGCCAGAGTTCCTCGAGCTGCTCACCGCTATCGGGCGGATCGGGCGCAGCCTCGGCATCCACCTGCTGCTGGCGTCGCAACGGCTCGACGAGGGTCGTGTCCGCGGGCTCGAGAGCCACCTGCGCTACCGCATCTGCCTGCGGACCTTTGCCCGCGCCGACTCCGTGGCGGTCCTCGGCACGCCTGATGCCCACACGCTGCCGCCGTACCCCGGCTGCGGCTGGCTCAAGGTCGACAGCGATGCGCAGCAGCGCTTCGATGGTGCCGGTCCCCGCGGTGGTGCCGGTCCCCGCGGACCGCCGCCCGTCAAGCCCGGCCGCGTCCGTCCCCGTCCCAGAGCGTGGCCATGCCGGGGCGGGCACCGACATCGACGCCGTGGTGGCGGCCCTGTCGGGCACGGGTCTGTCCAGCCGGCGTGTCGACCGGGTGTGGCTGCCGCCGCTGGCCGCGACGATCACGCTTGACACGGTGCTGGCCGAGATGCCCCGACCCGCCCGAACGGGGGCGCGACCCGCGACCGACGGATGGCTGCGGATCCCGATCGGAGTCGCCGACAGGCCTCTCAAGCAGCTCCAGGAGCCGTTCCTGCTGGACTTCGCCGGCGCGGGCGGGCACCTGGCCATCGTGGGCGCGCCCAGGAGCGGCAAGAGCACACTGCTCGCCACCATCGCCGCCGCCTTCGCGCTCACCCACGCCCCGGACGCCGTGCAGCTCTACTGCGTCGACCTTGGTGGTGGTCTGCTCCGTGAGCTCGCGGGCCTTCCCCATGTGGGTGCCGTCTGCGGCCTGCACGACCGGGGGGAGGTTCGCCACCTCATCCATGAGCTCGGCGCCCTGGTCGCGGCCCGGGAGCGGAGTCTGCGGGAGCGGGGTGTGCGGGAGCGGGGTGTGCACGACCGGGACCTGCACGACCGGGACCTGCACGACCGGGACCCTGGTGTGGAGCGCCCGTGGTCCGGTCTGGACGACAGCGGCCACGGCGAGGTGCTGCTGCTGGTCGACAACTGGGCCAGGCTCCGACAGGAGCTGCCGGACCTCGAGCCGGAGATCGAGGCGCTGGCGGCCACCGGCCTGCATCACGGCGTGCACCTCGTGGTCACCGCCAACCGCTGGGCCGACCTGCGCCTTGCGCTGCGTGACAACCTCGGCGGCCGGCTGGAGCTGCGCCTGAACGATCCGCTCGAGTCGGCGGTCGGCCGCGCGGCGGCAGCGGCGCTGCCGGCGGACACGCCAGGTCGCGGCCTGACCATGGCCAGCCTGCAGTTCCAGGCGGCTCTGCCCGTCCTCGGTGAGCCAGTCCGTGAGGCCGGCGCGGCCCGGTCGCTTGCGACCGCGGTCGCGGAGATCGCGTGGCGTGCCGTGCAGAGCCCGGACGGCACGGCGGCACCATCCCTCCGCATGCTCCCCGCGGTGGTGGATCCGAGCGACCTGCCCGCCTCCGCGGGGGAGGCTCCGGGCGCCATTCCTCTGGGGCTCCACGAGCACCGGCTCGCGCCCGTGTGGATCGACCTGTTCTCCGGACCGCCCCACTTCCTGGTGCTGGGCGATGCCGAGTGCGGAAAGAGCAGCGTGCTGCGGTGTCTCGCCGGCGGCCTCAGCGCCCGCCATTCCCCGGAGCGGGTCCGTCTCGTCGTCGTGGACTACCGCCGGGCCCTGGTCGACCTGGTCGACCTGGCGCACTGCAGCGTCTACGCCTGCGCGCCGGCGCCAGCGGCGGAGGCGGTCGCCCAGCTGCGCCGGATCCTCGAGCGGCGGCTGCCAGAGCCGGAGCCGCTCGTCTCGCGGCGCCGGAGCGAGCCACGCCATGTCGTCCTGGTGGACGACTATCACCTTGTGACCGGTGGCGGCAACCCGCTCGAGCCGTTGCTCGACCTGCTCGCCCTGGGAGGTGACGTCGGTCTCCACGTGGTGCTCGCCTGCGCCGCCGGCGGGGCCGCGCGCGCTGCCTTTGACCCGTTCCTCCGCCGGCTGCACGAGGTGGGCAGCCCCGGTCTGGTGATGTCCGGGGACGTGCGGGACGGTCCACTGCTGGGCGGTCGCGCGGCCGTCCCGCTCCCGCCCGGCCGGGGCCTGCTGGTACGGCGCCAGGGTACGAGCGGCCTCGTCCAGGTCGCCTGGACACCGCCTCCCGTCACGACCCCGGCGGTCGGGACCCCGGCGCTCAGGTCGCATCCGCCGTGATATGACGACCCTGGTCGTCACCGTGGCCTGGCGAGGCCGTCGCCGCGACCTCGCAGTTCCCGCCGACGTGCCCGTTGCCGACCTGCTCCGGCCGCTTGCCACCGCCGTGGTGGGTGGCGACGCGCCGTCGCCCGGCTCTGGCGGCGTCCGGCAGAGCGCGGTGGGCCCCGGTGGCGAGCTGGCGCTCGCGCCGCTCGGCGGCGCGCCGTTGCCTGCCGACCGCACGCTCGGGGTCTGCGGAATCGGCGACGGGGCCGTGCTGGTGCTGATCGACGGGCTGCCGCCGAGCGTCCACGCCGACCGTTCGACCTGACGCCGCTCGGACTGCTCGGCCGGCCCGGCGGAGGCGGCGCGCCGGGGGCGGCCCCTCTACCAAACCCGCAGGCCAGCCCGTCAATCCGCTTGCCGCCTCAAGGTGGCTGGTGCTATCGTGCATGCAGTTGACGTGTGGTACCCCCGCGACGGGCGATGAGAATGACGAAGTGGGCGCTGGCCCACTTCTGCTTTGTCCGGGGGATCGCTGCATGTCGGCAAGATGAAGACGAACAGGTGCCGCTACCGAGAGGGCGACCAGCAACGTAGACGCGTGAGGGAGGTCATCCGTCATGATGATGCTTTCTTCGCGTGCCCGGGAGTTGGCTGAGCAGGTCGCCGCCGAGAACGGCGTCGAGGTGCTCGAGCTCGCCCTCCGCCGCAACGGCAGGTCCCGGGTGTTCAGCGTGGTGCTCGACTCGGACGAGCCGGTCGATGCCGGGGTGATCGAGCGGGTCACCAAGGGCCTGTCGCGCGCGCTCGACGACGACGATCCACTGCCGGGTAGCTACACGCTCGAGGTGACCACCCCTGGATTGGATCGTCCTCTGCGGACTGGGCGCGACTTCCGGCGGCAGCGCGGGCACGAGGTACTGATCCTGCGAGAGGCCTCGGGCGACCAGCCCAGGGGCGAGATGCGCGGGGTCGTGGTGACTGCCGACGAGCAGGCGGTGACGCTCGAGGTGAGCGGCGACCAGCTCAGGGTGCCGCTGTCCGTAGTGGTGCGAGGAAAGGTGGTGTTGCCGTGGTGACAACCAGTGGTCCAAACCACCCGACTCCCACCCCTGACGAGAGGACGGCGACGTGAACATCCCAATCGAGGAGCTGCGGTTTCTCGAGCGAGAGAAGGGCATCTCGCTCGAGACAGTCATCACGGCTCTGGAGAGCGCTCTGGCCGCGGCGTACAAGCGGCGGCCCAACGCGCCCGACGACGCCCGCGTGGTGGTCGATCGCAGCAGCGGGGAGGTCACCGTCTACGCCCAGGAGCTCGACGAGAACGAGCAGGTCGTGCGGGAGTGGGAGGACACGCCCTCGGACTTCGGCCGGATCGCTGCGGTCACCGCCAAGCAGGTGATTGTGCAGCGGCTGCGCGAGGCCGAGCGCGACGTCACCTTCGGTGAGTACGAGGGCCGGAAGGGCGATATCGTGACCGGCATCGTGCAGCAGCGTGACCCTCGCCACGTCACCGTCGACCTGGGCAAGGTCGAGGCCGAGCTGCCTCACTCCGAGCAGGTGCCGAGCGAGCACTATCAGCATAATGACCGGATCAAGGTCTACGTGACCGAGGTGTCGCGCTCGCCCCGCGGGCTCAGGGTGGTGGTCTCCCGCACCCACCCCGACCTCATCAGGCGCCTGTTCGAACTGGAGGTGCCGGAGATCGCCGAGGACATCGTCGAGATCACCAACGTGGCGCGCGAGCCGGGGCACCGGACCAAGATCGCGGTGCGCTCCAACGACCCGGGCGTCGACCCGAAGGGCGCATGCGTCGGCCCGCGCGGCATGCGCGTGCGCTCGGTGGTGAACGAGTTGCGGGGCGAGAAGATCGACATCGTCCTGTACTCGGACGACCCGGCCCAGTTCGTCGCCGAGGCGCTGTCGCCGGCCAAGGTGAAGAGTGTCCACATCGACGAGGCGGAGCGGACGGCGCACGTCATCGTGCCCGACTACCAGCTCTCGCTCGCGATTGGAAAGGAGGGCCAGAATGCCCGCCTGGCCGCGCGGCTGACCGGTTGGCGGATCGACATCTCGAGCGAGAGCCAGGCGGCCGAGCGGCGCTCGGACCGTGTGTACGAGCCGGCCGGTCCCGCGGGCCGGTCCGGCAGGGCCAGCACCCAGCAGGGTGGTGCCGGAGGGCGTTTCAGCGGCTAGAGAGGATGAAGGAGGACAGGGAATGGCGGCAGCGCGTCGGCGTGTTGAACCACAGCGCACCTGTGTGGTTTGCCGGAGCTCGGCCGCCAAGAGCACGCTCCACCGTATTGTTCGCTCGTCGGATGGCACCGTTCGGTACGATCCGTCGGGCAAGGCACCGGGCCGCGGTGCCTACGTGTGCGGACGGCCGGGTTGCCTGGAGCCGGCGAGCAAGCGGCGTGCCTTGCAGCGAGCCCTTCGAGGGGCCGACGCCGCCGAGGTGCAGTGCGCCGTGGAGGCCGTGAGGGCGACACTGGGAAGCGGCAGCATGATGGGAGCTCCCGCTATGGATTGACACGAGGAAGTGAGGACTGGTTGAGCAATCCGCGCGTCTACGAACTCGCCAAAGAACTTGGGGTCCCGTCCAAGGACCTCCTGTCGAGGCTTACCTCCATGGGCGTGGAGGCCAAGAGTCATGCCTCGACCGTGTCGCCAGACGTCGCGGACAAGCTGCGCTCGGCGATGCGTGGGGGTGGCCGGCAGCGGTCCGGAGCCAGCGGCGCTGGCGGTCCGCAGGGAGGCCGCGGGGACGATGCTGCGCAGGCTGCCGGGCGTCAATCGGACGCCGGCGCCCAGAGCGGCCAGACCCGCACCCAGGATGACCAGCAGGCCCAGACCCGCGCCAGCCGGCCGGGACAGCAGGGCCCCGGCCAGCCGGGGCAGGCCCGGGAAGGCTCCGGTCAGCCTGGGCAGCCTCGCCCCGGGCAGGCGCCTTCGGGCCAGCCACGCCCTGGCCAGACGCGACCTGGTCAGCCTGGCCAGGGCCGTCCGGGCCAGCCCGGCCAGCGCCCCGGTCAGCCGGGTCAGGGTCGCCAGTTGCCGCCCGGGGTCCGTCCGTTGCCGCCGGGTGTGCGCCCGGTACCGCCGGGTGG
>WNGB01002251.1_pt1 | contig 31291 bp, 40 predicted proteins | sample 5400681 | NCBI WGS metagenome assembly WNGB01 (sample SAMN13153367, study PRJNA577476) | soil metagenome | isolation source: 115 cm soil or saprolite under grassland replicate 2 | place: USA:California | collected 2016-06-15
TGCGAGTACTCCGAACCAATACTGGTTTCAGCAGTTTGATCGCGGCGATCGGAATCTCGTCCCTCGGCGATCCCCTTACGCAGGTCGCGGCGTTCATCTGGATCTACTACAAGACCGGTGACGCACGCCTTGTCGCTCTGGGATTCATCGTTCAGGCAATAGCCACGATCCTCGTGACCGGTGCTCTCGGCGGACTCACGGACCGGCTATCGCGTCGAGGTCTGGTGGTTGGCCTGGAGATCGTCAGAGCGCTCATCCTGCTCGGTACGCCATTCATCATCGATCCTTACTGGTACCTGATCATTCCCGTTCTGTTTCTCGTGTCCTGTATCAATGGGGTCGTCCAGCCTGCGAAGCAGGCCGCGATTCCAACCCTCGTACCGCCGGGCCAGGTTGGGAAGGCAAATGCGATCGTTTCTGCGACAACAATGCTCGCCAGCGCAATCGGCTTCGGAGTCGCTGCAGCGTATTTCAGTACCTTCCAGAACCCGATCGACGGCAAGTGGTTGTTCATCGGCGACGCAGTTACGTTCCTGGTCGCAGCGGCGATCATCCTCGGCATCCCAAGCCTCGGCGGAGGGTCGATCTCAACCAAGGTGTCAGGTGCGATCCGCCGATCCTGGGCTCTGGTCGGAGCCCGGCCTTACCTGGTGATCAGTACGCTCGCGGCCTTCCTCATTCCCATGAGCCTCCCCGCCTTGCTGGCTTTGGCTTACCGAATCTCTGCTGATGGCTCTCAGGCGTATTCGGCCCTGGAGCTCGTCAGCTCGCTGGGCATCTTCGTGGGTGCGCTCCTCGTAAGTCGCATGACGGCGATCGGGTCGTTGCGCACAGTCGGCGCCGGGCTGCTCCTTACCGGTGCCTTTTCAGTCGCCATGGCAATGACACAGGATTTCTGGTTGGTGGTTGCCGCTCTGTTCATCGCATCGATAGGCAATCCGGTGTATTCGGTCGCGAGTCAGACCGCCCTGCTCGAAGCCGCCGACAGCACCAGTCGCGGCAGCGTTATGGCGACCCGTTTTGGGCTTGCACAGACCGCGGCCATCGTCGGCATGGCCGTCGGGGGCCTCGTTACCGCCTACTCCGGCCCTAGCAGGGCTTATGGCATTCTGGGTATCGGGCTCGTGATGATTGCCATGTACGCAATCGCGGCTGGGCGCAGCGCCACCAACCCTCTACATGGCGCCCCGTACGAGGAGGCAGCTGGCCTCCAGCAGGCCAAGACCTGAGTCGGCTCGGGTCTCAGGTCTGCTCGTCATACTGCGCGTGATTGCATAACGTGCGTCCGAACCCGCACCCGGGACCGCCCCACGAGAGAGAGCTCGAGAGTCCGACCCCGATCAGCGGGGTTGCGACCTCCTCGTGGCCTCTCGATCCCAAACGGCGCCGCCGCTACCTGCAGATCGGCTTCGTCCTCGGCGCCCTCATCGTGGCCATCGTGGTCCTCTACCTGCTCCGCGACTTCCTGGGAGCCTTCGTCCTCGGCTCGGCGATCGCATTTCTGATCCAGCCGGCGGTCCTCCGCCTGCACTCCGCGGGCGTGCCGCGGATCCTGGCGATCGTGGTCGTCTTCATCGCGATCATCGTCGGCCTGGCGGGACTCGTGCTCCTGATAGTGCCCTTGGCCGTCAGCGAAATCGGCCAGCTCCAGCTGCAGGCGCCCAGCCTGGCCGCCGCAGCCCAGGACAAGCTCAACAACCTCCAGCCTGTCCGCGTCTTTGGAATCGACGTCGACCTCAAGGGAGTTACGGAGACGATCAACTCGCACCTGCGCGAATACCTGCTCGGCCAATTTGGCAACGCCGTCAACCTCGGCCTGACGGCGCTCACGACGGCGCTTCAGGTCATCCTGATGTTCATCGTCGCGTTCCTGCTCTCGCTGGAGGCGCCGGCCGTCCGCCGCGACCTCCGCCGGATCGTGCCGAGCGACTACCGCAGCGACTTCGACCAGATCTGGCGCCGAGTCCGCAAGATGCTTTACGCCTACGTCCGCGGGCAGGTCACCATCGCGGGTCTGATCGGCATCTTCTCGGGAGCCGCCTGCGCGATCTTCGGATTGCCCGATCCGGTGGCGCTCGGCCTGATCGCGGGCATCACCGCCCTCATCCCGTACCTGGGACCGTTCATCGGCGCGGTGCCCGCAGTCCTGGTTGGCCTCTCTCAGAGCCCGACGCAGGCGGTGGTGATCCTGATCGCCTATGTAGTGATCTCCAACTTCTTCTTGAACTTCATCTATCCGAAGGTGATGGGCGACGCCGTCCGCCTGCCTGCGATCCTCGTCATCGTCGCCCTGATCGCCGGGTTCAGCTGGGGTGGCGTCCTCGGCATGTTCGTCGCTGTTCCGGTGGCCGCCACGCTGCGCATCCTTTTCGACCACATCTATCCGCGCCTCTATGAGCGGCCGGCTTGAAGATCGCGATCCTTTCGGACATTCACGCCAACTGGCAAGCGCTGGAGGCCGTGCTTCGGGACTGCCCTCCCGTCGACGAGACGCTCTGCCTGGGTGACGTTGTCGGCTACGGGGGCGATCCGAAGCGCTGCCTCGACGAGGTCACCAGGCACAACTGGCTCACCCTGGTCGGCAATCACGACCGCGCGTGCACCGATCCGGAGATCCTCGAGTGGTTCAACGACGACGCGGCGTCAGTCGTTCGCTGGACAATTGAAGTGATAGGACAGGAGCGGCTGGAATGGTTGCGGGGACTTCCAGACAGCCATTTTGAACATGACGTGTTGCTCGTCCATGCCAGTCCACGCGATCACATCTACGAGTACGTGCTCGATACCGCGGTCGCGCATGCCAACCTCGAGCTTCTCGACGGCGGGGTCTGCTTTCATGGCCACACGCATGTCCCCGGCATATTCGGCATGTCCGACGACACCGTGACCCACGAATATCGGGTCGACACGTTTCCCCTCGAGGGCCCTGCGCTCGTCAATCCCGGCAGCGTAGGTCAGCCTCGCGACGGTCTCCCGACCGCGAGTTACGGCATCTGGGACGTCGACGCGAAGACCTTCGAATTTCGTCGCGTCCGGTACGACATCAAGGGCGCGCAGCGCGCCATCAGAAAAGCCAAGCTTCCCGAGCGCTTCGCCCTTCGTCTCGAAAGCGGACGATGAACCCTCGTCGGGCCCAGAGGTTGGTGCGCCTCGGCTATGCGGCCGCGGCAGGCGCAGGCATCGGCTCGTTCATCTTCTGGACGGTCTACTGGTTCACGTTTGTCCGCGGCAACTTGCGCGGTCCTGACTTCTTCAACTTCTACGCCGCCGCCAAGCTGTACATCGCCAACGGCGGCGCCGCGGTCTACGACATTGCGATGCAGCGTCAGGTCGAGCTCGAGATCACGGGACAGGATCCCAGCCGTTTCATCGTCCTTCCGTACTTTCACCCTCCCTACTACACCCTGCTGATCGCACCGCTCGCGCTGTTGGACTATCGGCGCGCGTACTACGTGATGGCGGCGGTCAACGTCTTGCTCGTCGGCGCGTTGATCGTGGTGCTCGTGCGCAGCAGCATCAGCGTGCACGGACGTGGGTGGCTTGTTGCCGCGGCGATGATCGCCGGCTTCTTTCCATTGTTCGTCACCGTGCTGCAGGGACAGTCCGACCTGGTCGTCCTGGTTCCTCTCGCGGCCGCGTACGCCGCATGGGCGAAGGGACGCTACGGGACGGCGGGCGGGCTGAGCGCGCTCGCGCTCGCCAAACCGCAGCTGCTCCTGCTGATCCCGGTGCTCTTCATCGCGAGGCGCGCTTGGCGGGCGCTGGCTGCCTTTGCCGGCGTTCTCGCCGCCCTGGGCATGGTCTCGGTGATCGGCTTTGGTCTCGACCCGGTGATCGGCTACTTGCGGTCTGTGGCAGCCTGGGCGATCACCGGCCGCCTGCCGGATACCGGCCAGCTCGTCTACACAGACCCTGCCGTGTACTCGCTACGGAACATCCTCGAGGCGGTGCCCGGCGGCGGCAAGGTCGTCGCGTTCGTGGTCCTGCTGTTGCTGCTCGCCTTGGTCGCCCTCTCGCTCAGCTGGCGTCCCGACAAGCCCCGTCTGGACTTTGCGCTCGCCATCGCTGCGTCCCTCGTCTTGAGCCCACACCAGAACGTCCACGACCTCGCGCTGCTCGTGATTCCGGGCTTCGCGCTGGCCGACCTTGCGCTGGCCGGGATGCTGCGCTGGCCGCACGTCGCGGTCGGGGTGCTGTTCTTCGCCTACGCCGCGATCGACCTGACGCTGACCATCAATTTCTGGTCGGCGGCAGTCGGTGCGCTCGCCGTGGCCGGGTACCTGACCGTGGAGAGGATGGCGGTGCGGCCGGATCCGATCCCACTCGGCGAGCTGAGCTGGAGTGGACCACGTCCGCGTCGCGTCATCGTGCTGCCCGCCTATCGGGCGGCCAAGACGCTGGTCGAGGTCGTCGGCGACATCCCGCAGGGACACGCCGACCGAATCCTGCTCGTCGACGATGCGAGCGCCGACGCGACCGTCAGCGTGGCGACCGCGCTGCGGCTCGATGTCATCCGTCATCAACGCAACCTCGGCTACGGCGGGAATCAGAAGACCTGCTACCGGCAGGCGCTCGCGATGGGCGCTGACGTCGTGGTCATGCTTCACCCCGACGGCCAGTACGACCCCGCGATCATTCCGAATCTATGCAGGGTGATCGAGAGCGGTGAGGCCGATATCGTGCTCGGTTCGCGGTGGCTTGGCCTCGACCCGGCGAAGGCGGGCATGCCCTGGTGGAAGCGAATCGGGAACCGATTCCTGACCGCGTCGGAAAACCGGGTGTTGGGGCTGCACCTGTCCGAGTACCACACCGGATACCGCGCCTACTCGCGCCGCTTCCTGGAGGCGATCCCCTTCCTGGAGAACAGCAACGATTTCGTCTTCGACACCCAGGTCCTGATCCAGGCCGCGACGTTTGGTTTCAAGATCGGTGAGGTGCCCGCGATCGGCCGCTACCACGCCGACGCCAGCTCGGTGAGCTTCAGGACCTCGAGCGTGTACGGGTTGAAGACCCTGGCGGCGCTGCTGCGATACGTGCTGCACCGGGCGGGTTTCCCGTGTCGGTGGCTGACGCCGACCTCAGAGGCGGACCGGCAGTCGCTCGCGATGACGGCAGCGCGTCCTTAGCTCGGTCCCTCGCGCTGCTCCCGGTGCCCGCGGAAGAGCATCACCCTGCAGTTCGCATTCTTCAAGACGTAGGGCACGGTCTTACCAAGATTGAACTCGCCGAACCGGCGCTTGTAGGGCAGGCCCATCACGATGAGGTCTGCCCCCCACTCAACAGCCTCATCGACCAGCGCCGGCCCCGTGTCCCGCGCCTGCACCAGCTCCGTCTCCACTTGCAGCTGCGCGGCGGCGGCGAGCTTTTCGACCTCGTCGAGGATCTTCTCCCCGCGGTCCACCACATCGTCGAGCACCGCTCCCAGGGGAAGCGAGCGGTTGACCTCGATGATGTGCACTCCGTACAGCCGGCCCCCGTGCGGGTCTGTCATCCTGCACGCCAGGCGGACGGCCTCGGCGTCGATCTCCTGCCCACCCACGGCGACCAGAACCTTGCGCGCGGTTGCCGGATGCGCGTGCCCGCGGTCGGCCATCAGTGCTGCGGTCCTCGCCGGACACGCCGTATGAGAACGTAGGCCGCGAACCCGAAGCAGACCACCGCGGTGCCCACCGCGAGCTCCTGTGCCCCCGGGTCCAGCGTGCGATGCGAAGCCAGGTAAACCACCACCCAAACGCCGATTGCGAGCGCCAGGACGCCCATGAACGTGAATGGAAAGCGCACCCGTCCGAATCCTAGCAATCCCGCGTTGCCTGACCGAGGCGGTTCCCGGGCCTTCCTATAATCAACCGGACTTGAGGCTCCTCATCGTGGGGTGTGGGCGTGTTGGCTCGCAGATCGCGGCCAACATGGATCACGCGGGTCACGAGGTCGTGATCGTCGACCGCGATCCGAACGCATTTTCGCGGGCTTCAACGCGCGGCGTTCTGACCCGCGAGTTCAAAGGCGACCAGGTCGTCGGCAACGGCACCGACGTCGACGTCCTTCGCCGCGCCGGCATCGAGCGCGCCGACGGGTTCGTCGCGGTGACCGAGGGCGACAACCGCAACATCATGGCCTCTCAGATCGCCAAAGACGTCTACAAGGTGCCGCACGTCGTCACGCGCATCTACGACCCGGAGCGCGCCGAGGCTTACGAGAAGCTCGGTCTCCACACGATCTGCCCGACGATCGAAGGCGCCAGGCACATCGAGAAACTCCTGCTCGAGCACGAGAGCCGCTGATCCCGTGTACGTGATCGTCGTCGGCGGAGGCACGGTCGGTTACTACCTGTCCCGCGACCTGGTCGAGCGCGGCCACGAGGTGACCCTCATCGAGAAGGACGCGCGTCGTGCGGACTGGCTCGAGACGCAGCTCGGCAGCATCGTCATGCGCGGTGACGGTTGCGAGGTCCGCTTCCTCGCCCAGACCGGGATCGAGCGAGCTGACGCCATCATCGCCGTGACCGCGGACGACGAGGACAACCTCATAGCGCTGCAGATGGCCAAGCGTCACTTCAAGGTCAAGAAGACGATCGCCCGCGTCAACAACCCGACGAACGTCGAGATCTTCAAGATGCTCGGCGTCGACGAGGCGGTGTCGGCGACCGAAGTTCTGCTCGGCGCCCTCGAGCCTCCGCTCACGACCTGATCAGAAAAAGAGAAAGGGCCGCTCTCAATGAGGGGCCCTTTGGTTTCGCTTGTTATGAGGACTTGCCGATCTTGTAGATCTTGGTGCCGCAGTAGGGGCACGTACCGACCGTTGCAGGCTTGCCGTTCTTCATCGTGATCGGCTGAGGATCTTTCATCTCAACCTTTCTTTTGTCCTTCAAACAGTAGCCTTCCACTAAGTCACCATCCTTCTCGAGATTCTGTCGTGGGGGCGGACTCGCCCATTCTAGGGGCGGGTATTTGGATAAGACAACCCCAATTCAAACCGAATTCAGACATCCGAGCCCGATTCGTCGGAAAAAACGGGCCGAAATGCGGCCTCGAAGGGTCTTTTTGCGTCCTCGCCAAAAAGAACAAAGCGCACCTCGGAAGGTTGCCAACCTTCACTTAACGCAGAGCTGAGGCATTCCGCCATCACGCGCGCGCACTCATCGATCGGAAATCCGGCGATGCCGGTGCCGACCGCCGGCACTGCGATGGTGTCGACGCCGTGTTGATGCGCGAGACGAAACACCTGGTCCATCGAGGATTTGAGGGCCGAGCGCGTGGTCCGTCCCCCGAGCGCCATGCTTGCCGCGTGGATCACGTAACGCGCAGGCAGTTTTCCGGCGCCGGTGATCGCGGCCTCGCCGACCATGACCGGTCCGTGGGCGTCGCACTCGTCCTGGACTGAAGACCCCGCCGCCCTGCGGATCGCGCCGGCCACGCCACCGCCCAGCTGCAGGTCGTTGTTGGCGGCGTTGACGATCGCGTCGACTTCCTGCTCGACGAGGTCGCCGCTGATGATCAGGACTCTTGTTTCGTGCTCTCCCATAGCTCAGCCATTCGCTTCTCGAGCATATGCGCGGTCGCTCGGGCGATGCCTCGCACACCGACCGCCTCTATGGTCAAGGACGCGCACGCGACTCCGCACACCAGCGCGTCCTGCAGCCCAGATCGCTGCGCCCCCGAGCGCAGCCATCGCGCAAGCATGCCTCCCGCCAGCGCGTCGCCCGCTCCCGTGGTGTCGAAGGCGGGGTACTTGTGCAGTGCGGGGACGTGCACCTCTCCGTCCGGGGTGTACGCGGTCACCCCTCCGGCACCAGACTTCAGGACCAGGCCATCGAGCCACCACCGGCGGCGGAACTCCTCGGGATCGCCGTCTCCGAAGGCTACGTACTCCTCGTGGTTGCAGAAGAACCACGCAGAACGGCGCAGGACATCGACGGCCTCATTCGTCTGCAGCATGACGTAGGAAAGCATCGCGTCTGCGGCCAGGAGCCGAGCGGAATGGTGAAGCCCCTTCACCGCGGCCACCTGCCGGTCGGGTCGCATAGAGCCCACAAAGGCCCAGCCTCCGAAATCCTCCGGCAGGTCGGGCTCCCAGTGGTCGTAGATCTCGTCGGAGCTGCCGAGATCGATGGTCCGTCCGTGCTCTTGATGCGCGTTCCACCGGTATGTCGGTGCGTCGATCACGTTGACGTGCGAGATGTCGATGTCATGGCCGTCGAACGCCTTCGCGACCCGATCGATCGCATCCTTGCCGACGGGCGCCGAAACTTTGACCGGCAGGACGAGGCTGGCGGCCAGCGCGAAGTAGACCGCCGAGCCGCCCAGCTCCTCTTCGATCTTGCCAAACGGACCCTCGCGCTTGTCGAGCGCAATCGACCCGACGACGAGGAGGTCCGAATCGTCAGGCACGGCGGCCGGTGCCGCTGCTCGCCGTCACCACGTGTCGCGCGTAACGCAGCTTCTCGAGAAAGTCCTCCGGGCTCGCGTAGGGCTCCATCTCCATCCAGCTGCGGCCGAGCTCATCGGCAGAATGTGAGTCAGAGCCTGTGGCGGTGACCTTGCCCAGCTCGTCCGCCAGGCGGGCGGCGGCCTGGTTCGCGGCGGCGTCGCACCAGGGGTTGAAGGTCTCGATGATGTCCACCCGCGACGCGAGATCGACGACGCGCTCCGGTCGGAAGTTAGAGCGGCGGCGATCGAGGGGATGCGGCAGATAGGTCAATCCCCCCATGCCGTGGATGAGGTCCATCGCATCCTCCGCGGCGAGAAAGGGCGAGACGCGGCTGGTGATGAACAACCCGATCACCTCGCCTTCGAGTGTTTTGATCTCTTCCCCTGCGATAGCCAGCTCGGGCTCCATTTGGACGAGGTTCACGGCACCTTCGATGGTGTTGTGGTCGGTGAGCGCGATGCGGTCCAGGCCGCACGCCCGGGCGCGCGCGACCAGCTCGTCGAGGGAGCTCTTGCCGTCGTGAGAGAAATCTGAATGAAGGTGAAGATCCACGCGCAGCATCGAAGCCGCTACAGCGCGGCTTCTTTCAGCGCCCGTTCGCGCGAACGCGCGAACAGTGGGATCACCTGCGCAGGCCCCCGGCTGCGGCATGCCTGGTCCATCAACGCCGCCTGCGCGTCATGGATGATGTCCATCACCTGCTCGGGACGGCGTTCGCGACCGAGACGTGCTGGCAGCTGCGGATGCGCGTGGCGAAGCACAGTCATGAGGCGGGGGATCAACCATCCGGGAACGATGCGGATGTGTTGGACGATGCACTCCTCCACCCAGAACAGCAGTTCGTCAGATTCCTGCAGCAACCTTCGCGGCGTCATCGCGCGTGTTCGGCGGCGGTGCCAGCGCCGAAATCGCTCCTGCTCCTCGATGGTCTGCTGAAGCATGGGCCGGAACCCACTATATCAGCGACTCGCCGCGATCCTCGGTCTCGTCGGATAGCAGAGCGTGCGCCATCCGTCAGTGTGCGGAACCAGATGCACCTGGCGATCGAAGGACCACTCCTTCCACTGCTGGCGAACCCGGTAGCGCATCAGAAGACGAGCGACGTTGCTGTATGTCCGCTCATGCAGCGGATCGGTCCAACTGTCGAGCAAGGTGACCGCTGCCACCTGCATGTCGAGTATCTCCAGCCATTCGTCGAGGCGCGGCATCTCGCGGACGAAGTTCCCCAGGCTGCCCCACGCCCGCTGCGCGTCCTCGGCGAGCATCTCCCACATCTCCTCGAAGCGGCCCTCGGTATGCAGCTTCATGAAGCGCATCTCGCACGTGGCCGGCGCCTGCGGAGGGACTGTCATGAACGTCCCGCCCATCCCCATGCCACCCGAGGCTGCGGTCCCAAGATCGACGTCGTACGCCGGCCAGGCCATGAACTGACGGGCCCGCGTTCGGAACGTCTCCACGCCCGTCCAGTGCCGCAGCCGCCGAAATAATCTCTTGACCATTGGGGCTAGATGTTGTGTGATCTCCCCAGACTGTATACAGAATGTGGATAACCCGCAAGTCCCCGCCTGTCTGCCGGGCCCGGCGCAGACCCTCTCCCGTGGCGGCACCGGCGCTGGCGCGGAGTCGCCAAAGTGCGGCGCCGGGGATGATCCGAATCGGCACCTCGCCCTGGCGCGTGGCGCCGCGACCTCAGCGGCCGGCCAACCGCCGAACGACCGCCGCGACCTCGTCGAGCGGCAGCCCGACGGGGCAGACCGCAGAGGCAGCGACGAGGTCGGGTGCGTCGCCTGCGATATCCGAGGAGGCGTCGCCCAACCGCGCGTAGAGGCGCATATAAGAGGACGCGAGGTCGGGCAGTCGCGTTTTGCCGATGCGCTCTGCAGCGAGTGCGCACAGACCACAGTTGATGCAGCCGACGAGCCGCGGATGGCGCTCACGCTCTGCTGGTTCGAGCCCGCGGATGCCGTCGGGAGCGTACGTGTTGACGAGCGCGGACAGCTGGGGGCGCGCCCGTCGCAGCCGGCGCCGCGTGAGATGAACTCCATACGCGAACGCCAGCTTGGCCAGGGAGTCAGCGCGCGCCATCGCCAGCCATCAGCCCGCGCATGGCGCCCTGCGCCAGCTCCTCCTGCGCCCAGCCAGACCTTCCAAGCACTGGCGCGCGGCCGAGCCATGCGCCGCGGACGAAATCGCGTGCAGCTTCGAATCTTTGTGACGCGCTCCATCCAAGCTCGCTGCCCACGACCTCGGCGGTGCGCAGGATGCAGGCGGCGCCCGCGCATGGACCCGCGGCGATGCCAACGCGACGGAATGCGTCGGCAAGAGTACGAACCTGTTCGTGTCGAGTCGCGTAGATGAGCTCGCCTTCGGTCACGGGCTCGCAGCGACAGAGGATGCGTGAGGTGCCGCCCTCGTCGAGGACCTTCTCGGAGTTCGAGCCGTGCCTGGTCTGCAGCTTCAGCGCGGCGAGCGCCGGGATGCCGCAGCGCGACGCCAGTGCCGCCGCCGGCTCAGGCTCGGACTCATTGCCTGGCAGCGGGCGAGACGCGGTCGTGCAGGCCGCCTGGTGCCCGAGTTTGCGGCAGACGGCGTCGGACGTCTCCTCGGCCATCAGGCGATACATCGAAAGCTTGCCGCCGGCGATTGTGATGAGACCGTCCGCACCCTGCTTGGAGTGGTCGATGACCTCGTAGCGGCGGGAGAGCTCATCCTCGTACCGGCGCCACTTGAAGAGAGTCGGCCGCACGCCGGAGGTGGTGCGCACCGGGCGATACTCACGAATCGATGGGAAGACCCGCTCGATACCCTGGATGAGGTAGTCCACCTCGTCTTCCAGCACGTCGACTGATTCGAGGTCGCCGTAGAAGTCGTCGTCGGTGGTGCCGAGCAGCGTGAAACCGGCGTGGGCGACCATCAGCAGATCACGGCCGTCGACCGACTCGGCGCTGATGGAGAAGTTCGATATCCGATGCGGATAGACGATGTGGATGCCTTTGGCGGGCCGCAGCTGCACGTCGACCCCGGCCATCGCTCCGACCAGAGGCGACCATGGACCGGTGGCGTTGACCACGACACGACCGCGCGCTTCGACCATCGCGCCGTCGGACGTGCGGTAACGGACGCCGATCACCTTGCCCGCGTCTCGAATGAGCTCCGTGACCTGCGTGTGGTTGAGCGCTCGTGCGCCGTGAATGATGGCGTCCTGCACGTTGGCGAACACGAGGCGGTGAGGATCGACTCCCCATTCCTCCATGGTCACGGCGCCGATGATCTCGGGCGAGAGGCCCGGCTCGGCCTGTCGCGCCTCTTCGGCCGTCAGACGGCGGTGAGGATGGGCGTGCTTGAGCGGCTGGAAGCGGTCGTAGACCTCCATGGCCGTCTCCATGCGCTCGATGTTGTTCTTGTCGTGGGGAAGGACCGGGATGATGAAGAGCACACGAGAGACGAAGTTGCGGGCGATGGTCACGATGTGACCGGCGTCCTGGCACGACAGTCGCGTCGTGTCCCAGTCGAACTCCAGGTAGCGCGGACCGCCGTGGATCATCCAGCTCGAGGCACCGCTGGTCCCGGCGCCCCAGTCGCCCTTCTCGAGCAGGAGGACTGAGACTCCGCGCAGAGAAAGATCGCGTGCGATCCCTGCTCCGGTCACGCCGCCGCCGATGACGACGGCGTCGTAGGGGCTGGCGGCGCTCACGCCGGGAACTCTAGCTGGCTGCTTCGTGCTGCTTCTGGAACTCTTCGATGATCCCTTTGGCCAGGTGCGCCGGCATCTCCTCGTAGTGCGAGAACTTCTTGGAGAAGCTCCCTCGGCCCTGCGTGATCGAGCGCAGGTCGAGGGCGAAGCGAAGCATCTCGGACTCCGGCACCATGACCCTCACGTCCTGGTAGCCGTCCGTCGGCTCCGTGCCCAGGATCTTGCCACGGCGTCCATTGATGTCCGACATGATGTCGCCGAGGTTTTTCTCGGGCACGTGGATGGTCGCCTCCACGAGCGGCTCGAGAAGCACCGGTCCGGCGTCCAGCGCTCCCTTGCGGATGGCCAGCGAGCCGGCGATCTGGAAAGCCATATCGTTGGAGTCGACCTGGTGGTACTTGCCGTCGAGCAGCGTCACCTTGACGTCCACCATCGGATAGCCCGCGACCACGCCCTTGGCCATCGAGTCGACGATTCCTTTCTGAACCGACGGCCGGAAGTTCTGCGGGATGGAACCGCCGAAGATCTTGTCCTCCCACACGAACCCTTCGCCCCGCGCGGTAGGAGCGACCTCGATCACGCAGATGCCGTACTGGCCGTGACCGCCCGACTGCTTGACGTGGCGGCCTTCGGCGCGCGCCGAGCCGTGCACCGTCTCTCGATAAGGCACGCGCGGGGTGGCGGTGGTGGCTTCGACTCCGTACTTGCGCTTCAGCTTCTCGAGCGTCACGTCGAGGTGGACGTCGCCCAGGCCGGCGATCACCAGCTGCTTGGTTTCCTCGCTTCGCTCGACGTGAAGCGTCGGGTCTTCCTCGGCGAGCCTCGCCAGGCCGCTGGAGATCTTCTCCTCGTCGCCTCGAGCCTTGGGCGTGATGGCCAGGCTGTAGGCGGGTCCGGGAACGTCGATCGCGGCCACGGGACCCCCGTCCTTCACCCCCAGCGTGTCGCCCGTGAGCGTGTGGGCGAGCTTGGTCGCCGCGGCGATGTCGCCCGCGTGGACCACGGTCGCGGCGACGTGCTCCTTGCCGCGGGGGAAGAAGATCTGGGCAAGCCGCTCCTCGCCTCCGCGGCTGAGGTTGGGCAGATGGGCGTCCGCCTTCACGGTGCCCGAAACCACCTTGAAATAGCTGACGCGCCCGAACTGGTCACCGCCGGTGTTGAAGACGAAGGCCCTGGCCGGCTTGTCCGGCTCCCCATCGGGCGGGGGCATCAGCTCCGCGATCGTCGACATCAGCGTGCGCACACCGAGCAGCTTGGTCGCCGAACAGCACACGACCGGCGCCACCTTGCCTTCGAGGATTCCCTGGCGCAGGCCGCGCTGGATCTCTTCCTCGCTCAACGTCCCGGCGTCGAGGTACTTCTCGAGCAGAGAGTCGTCGCTCTCGGCGGCCGCCTCAATGAGCTGACCGCGGTACTCGTCGACCCGCTGCTTCATGTCATCGGGGATCGGGACCTCGCTTCCCTTGCCGTCCTCCGCGGTCACGAACGCCTTGAGGTGCAGGAGGTCGACGATGCCGCGGAAGTCCTGCTCGGCGCCGATCGGGAGGTGCAGCGGGAACGGCCGCGGCGTGAGGCTCTCGCGCATGGCGCCCACGGCGCCGTAGAAGTCGGAGTGCTCCTTGTCGAGCTTGTTCACGACCACGATGCGCGGTTTGCTCGAGCGGTTGCACTGCTCCCAGGCGACCTCCGTCCCGACCGCGAGCTGCGCGGTGGGCCCGACCACGACCACGGCGCCTTCGGCCGCCCGCAGGCCGCTGGCCACCTGGCCGGCGAAGTCCAAGAACCCCGGCGCGTCGAGGATGTTGATCTTGTAGCCGTTGTGCTCGGCGAACGCGACGCCGAGGTTGATCGAGATCTTCCTTCGCTGTTCCTCGGGCTCGAAGTCGGTGGTGGCGGTGGCCTGGTCTGGCGAACCCATGCGCGCCACGGCGCCGGAAGCGAAGAGCATCGCCTCCGCGAGCATCGTCTTGCCGTCGTGCGAATGGCCCAGTAGGACCACGTTGCGGATCTTGTCGGCTGTGTAATCAGTCGCCATCCAAACCCCCACCAGATCGGCCGCCTGGGAACGAGGTCAAGTCTAGGCGGCGCGTCGCTACGGCTGGATCAAATTTCGACCCGGTAGAATGGCTGTTCCGATGGTCAAGAAGACGGCGTCGATCGAAGAGGTGCTCGCCGCGATCGAGGCGGCGCGCGACAAGGTGATGGCCGACGAGGTGAAGTCGCTCACCAAGCTGGGCATCCCCAAGGCGATGGCCTACCAGATGATCGCGAGCCGCTTCCACCAGAAGGTCGGCAACCAGGAGGAGGCCGAACCCGACCCGTTCGAGGGCAACGCCACGTCCTGGGAAGAGATCTCCTAGCCCGACGCCTTTGAATCGCGCTGAGCGTCTGGCTCGGCTGCTCCGGGTTCTCGCCGCGATCATCGCCGAGCCCGGCCTGAACCCGCTCGAGCTTGCTGAGAAGGCAGGCGTTTCCGACCGGACCCTGCGGCGCGACCTGGCCCAGCTCCGCAACCTCGGCTACGAGGTCGCCTACACGAGCGGCTATGAGGTCCAGGAGAAGCTCAACCTGGAGGGTCGGGCGCGACAGCGCCCGCGCGGCCGCGGCGACGATGCGCTGCTGCAGGCCGTCGCGCACGCGGTGGAGTCGGCGGGCCTGTGGCGCGATCCCGAGCAGACGAACGCGACACTGCCGAAGCGAAGCCGGAAGCGTCGCAGCGGCAAGGCGCCGATCGTGCTCCTGCCCAGCGGCCATGACGACGCCGACTTCCTCTACGCGACCGGGCTGGCCCTCGAGCAAGCCGTCTACATCAGGTTCGGCGACAAGGACGATGTGCTTGTCGTCAGCCCGCTGGAGATCGACCGTGCGCGGGCTCAATCTCGCGCCGCCACCATCATCGAGGATCGCGTTACGTACCTGAGCCAGTCGTGGGCGCCGCTCGCGGCGCGCATGCTGCGCGAGAGAGGAATCGACGAGGCGCGCGTGTCGCCCAACCTGCGCGCGGCCTACCTGGAGGAGCTGAGGGCGGGCGGCGTCGATGCCCAGGTCGATCGCACACTCTTCGTCGCCGAGCGTCGCCACAAGTCGGCCGCGGAGGCAGCAGCGATCAAGGCAGCGCAGCAGGCGGCCGAGTCGGCGGTGGTCGAGGTCGTGCGCGGCCTGGCCGAAGCCGAGATCAGGGACGGGATCCTGTGGTCCAACGGCGGGCCGCTGACCTCGGAGAAGCTCTACGCGCGCGCCCAACTCGTGCTCGGCGAGAAGGGATTCACGTGCCCGGACATGATCATCGCCGGCTCACCCGAGTCCGCCCTGCCGCACCACCGCGGCACCGGGCCGATCCGGGCGAACGCGCCGGTGATCATCGACATCTTCCCGACCAGCCGCGAGACCCACTGCAGCGGAGACCTCACCCGCACCGTCGTCGTGGGTGAGATCAGCCAGGACGTGCGCCGGATGCATGCGGCGGTGCTGCAGGCGCTTGACGCGGGCGCCGAGTCGATCAGCGCAGGGGTGCCGGCCCAGGAGCCCCACCATGTCGTCTGCCAGGTCCTCGTCGACCGCGGCTTCGCCACCACCACCCCGGGCTTCGAGGGCGCCGAGGGCGCGGCGAGGATGAACCACAGCACCGGGCATGGAGTCGGGCTGGAGGTCCACGAGGCGCCGTCGCTGAGGCACACGGTGGTCGAGCCACTGGAAGAAGGCGACGTGGTGACCGTGGAGCCGGGCCTGTACCTGCTCGGGCTTGGTGGAGTACGGATCGAGGACACCGGCATGGTGACCGGCCGCGGCTTCCAGAACTTCACGACGCTGACGCGCAGCCTTAACCCCCGGGACTACCTGTAAAACCCGCCTTTACGCTAGTTTCTGAGCGCATGGAAGATAGGGAAACGCTCGGGCAGCGGATCAAGCGCATCCGTCAGGACCGCGGCATGAGCCTGAAGTCCGTCGTCGGGGATGACTTCAGCCGGGCCTTTCTCAACCAGGTCGAGCTCGGCAAGGCACGGCCGTCGATCCGGGTGCTCCGGATCATCGCCGAGCGCCTGGGCACCGAGGTCGAGTACCTGCTGGGAGGTCGTGAGGCCGGCATCGTGCGTGAGCTGGCGCTCGAGAAGGGCCGCGTCCTGCTGCTCCACGGCGACCCGAAACGCGCGTTGCTTGCGCTGCGGCCGGCGATCGACACGTACGACTGGCCGCTCGGTTCTGACGCTCGCGTGGCGCAGGCTCAGGCGCTGATCGCGCTCGGCCGCAAGGACGAGGCCGCGGCGATCATCGCCCGGGAGAGAAGCACCATCGAGCTCCACAACGACCACCATCGCCGGGAGCGCCTGCGCACCGTCGAGCGCGGCGAGCAGTTCCGCTTCGCCGGCGATCCGGTCGACGTGCACCTGCGGCTTGCCGACCGCGCCGAGCGGGCGGGCAACGACCACGACGAGCTCGAGCACTACCGGGCCGCGCGCGTGCTGCTGGAGACCCGGGCTCCTAAAGCCCCGACGGGAACGTGAAGGTTGGCGGCGGATTGACGTCCGGCGGCGTGATCTCGATCGTGATCACCTCGTGGGACTTCAGCGGGATCTTGCGTGGGTCTCCTGTGTACAGCGTCGCCCCCTTGCCGTCGCCCAGGTCGACGTAGACCACCATCTTCTGGTCGCCGGTCAGCGTGAACGTCGAGACGTGAGTCGCGTCGAGGAGCTGGGGATCCCGCCCATTGGCTTTGCTCCACGCGTTCAGGACGTCGAAGAGCTGGCCCAGCGTGAAGACCTTCGAGGCCGGGGACTCGATGTGGATGACGTTCGGGTCCTGGGCGTGGATGTGGAGCCAGTAGTAGCACTTGACGGCTCCCGTCGAGTCCTTCTGGATGCCGGCATCGCCGGGGAGGTTGCGCACCTGGCCCTGGTAGACGATCTGCAAGGCCGTGTGGTAGTGGACCTGCGAGTGCTCGAGCTGATCGCACGGGATGCCGGAGACGGTTGGCTGCGCGGGGGTCGGCCTCTGGTAGTAGACGATGAGGACGATCATCGCGATCAAGCCCACGCCGAGGATGCTGCCGACGACGATCGGCAGCAGTGGGACCCCGGCCCCGCTTTTGGCCCGCACCTGCGGCCGGCGCCCGGCCTTGCCTTTGCCGGCGCCCGCGGAAGCCTTGGCTCGGGATTTGGTCGCCATCAGACCCTTGGTAGAATACCGACCTGACCTTTCTGGCCTCGGCCGGTGGCGCGTCGCCGCCGTTCGACGGGGCCTCAACCCATAGGAAGGAGGTTCCCTGTTGCGGGAGTACGAGGTTCTGTACATCGTCCGGGCTGACGTCGACGACGAAAAAGTCCAGGACGCCGTGAAGCGAGTCAACACGCTGATCGAGCGATCAGGCGGTAGCGCTGAGCGCACCAATCTCTGGGGCAAGCGCAAGCTCGCGTACGAGGTCAAGCACCAGAAGGAAGGCTCGTACGTGCTCCAGGACTTTCAGCTCGAGCCGGATCGTGTCCCCGAGCTCGAAGCGGGGCTGAAGATCACCGAGGAGGTCTTGCGCCACATCATCGTGCGCAAGCCGGAGAAAGCTGTGGCGACCACTGTTACGCCGCCGCCGGCAGAGGTCGTGCTGGAGCCCGTAGCTGCGGCGACGGACGAGGCGGCGGGTCGATCGCGCCGGCCAGATCGGGAGGATCGGGAGGAATCGTAATGTCGAATTTGAACAAGGCCCTGCTCATCGGACGGCTGACCAAGGACCCTGAGATGCGCTACACGCCCAGCGGCACCGCGGTGACGAACTTCAGCATCGCGACCAACAGGTGGTCATCGGGCCCCGAGGGCGAGCGCAAGGAGTTCACCGACTACCACAACATCGTCGCCTACAACATCGGCAAGCGAAACCTGGCCGAGGTCGTGGCTCAGTACACGCGCAAGGGAGCGCTGGTGTTCATCGAGGGTCGCATCCAGACCCGCTCCTGGGAGGGCCAGGACGGGCAGAAGCGGCGCACCACCGAGATCATCGCCAACGACGTCCAGTTCCTCGACAGCCGCAGCAGCGCGCCGAGCGACGGCGTGACCCGGCAGCGCCCACAGGCATCCGACGATATTCCGGCTCCGGACGACGCGCCGCGCGACGTCGACCCGGACGAGATCCCCTTCTAGGAGTTACCAATGGCAGTTAACCGTCCACCGACACGAGAGGCGCCCGCGGGAGGGCCGGCCAGGGGACCGAAGCGACAGCACCGGAAGGTGTGCGCTTTCTGCGTCGAGAAGATCGATTACATCGACTACAAGGAGATCTCCCGGCTGCGGCGCTTCGTCAGCGACCGCGGCAAGATCCTGCCTCGACGCGTGACCGGGACCTGCGCCAAGCACCAGCGGCCGTTGACGACCGCGCTCGAGCGTGCCCGCGCGATCGCACTGCTGCCTTACACAACCGAGTTGCACTAGGGCAGAATCAGCAGGCCTCTCCTACCGGAGCGCGTCCATGACATTCCATACGCAGCTGCGAATCCCCGGACCGACGCCGCTTCCCGAGCGGGTCGTCCGGGCCATGAACCGGCCCATGATCGACCACCGCGGACCGGAGTTCGCGGCCATCCTGGCCGAGGTCACGGCCGGCGCCAAGCGCGTGTTCAAGACCAAGCACGACCTGCTGCTGCTCACCAGCTCAGGGACCGGCGGGCTCGAATCCGCGGTGGCCAACCTGGTCTCCCCGGGAGACGAAGTGGTGGTCGCCCTCTGCGGCAACTTCGGCGAGCGCTTCGCCGCGCTGGCCTCCGCTTACGGCGCCGACGTGGTGCGGCTGGAGTTCGAGTGGGGTCAGCCGGTGGACCCCGACGACCTGAAGCTGATCCTGCAGCGGCATCCGAAGGCGCAGGTCGTCCTTCTGACCCACAACGAGACGTCGACGGGCCTGACCAACCCTCTTCGCGAGCTCGCCCGCGCCGGTCGCGACGCCGAACGGATCGTGGTCGTCGACGGCGTGAGCTCGATCAGCTCGATCGAGATCGAGACGGACGCCTGGGGGATCGACGTGGCGGTCAGCGGCTCGCAGAAGGGATGGATGGCGCCGCCAGGCTTCGCACTGGTGAGCGTCAGCGAGCGGGCCTGGGCGCAGCAGGCGAAGGCACGCTCGCCCCGCTTCTACTTCGACTGGAAGGAAGCCAGGACCTGGGCGGAGAAGGGGATGACGCCGTTTACGCCCGCGGTCCCGGTGGCCTTCGCGATGCAGGAAGGATTGAGGATGCTCGAGGAGGAAGGCCTCGAGAACGTCTACGCGCGACACGCCCGGCTTGCGCGCGCCACCCAGGCGGGCTTGCAGGCGCTCGGCTTCCAGTTATTTGCCCAGGAGGGGTATCGCTCGCACACGGTGACCTCGGCGTTGCCACCGGCGGGCCTCGACGTCGCAGCGCTGCGCAAGCTGATCGACGCGAAGTACGGCGTGGTGATCGCGGGCGGCCAGGGCAAGATGACGGGCAAGATGATCCGCGTCGGACACCTCGGCGCTGTTTCAGATGGCGATGTCGTGCAGGTGATCTGGGCGATCGAGCAGGCGTTGGACGAGCTCGATGTCGCACCCGCGGACGGGCGCGGCGTCGCCGCCGTGACCGCGTCGGTTCAAGGCGTTCCGGCCGCCGCGCGCTGAGCGCGACGGACAGCGTTTTGGCCAAGATCCTGGTCGCTGACCCGCTCGCCGAGGACGGTCTCGAGCGTCTGCGTCGCGCGGGGGAGGTGACTGTCGTCAGCAAGCTCGATGAGTCTGAGCTGGTGAGACGCATCCCCGAGTTCGATGCGCTTGTCGTGCGGAGCGAGACGCGCGTCACGGCTCCTGTCATCGAGGCCGGCCGCAAGCTCCGAGTGGTGGGTCGCGCGGGGGTTGGTGTCGACAACATCGATGTCTCCGCGGCGACCAGCAAGGGAATCGTCGTCGTCAATGCGCCCAGGGGCAACATCGTCGCGGCCGCCGAGCACACCATGGCGCTGTTGTTCGCGCTCGCGCGATGGGTGCCCCAGGCGGACGCCTCCATGAAGCGCGGCGAGTGGACGCGATCGAAGTTCGTCGGGACCGAGATCCGCGGGAAAACCATCGGCGTCATCGGACTTGGCAACGTCGGCTCCGAGGTGGCCAAGCGGGCGCACGGTCTCGAGATGGACGTCATCGCCTACGACCCGGTTGTCTCGATCGAGCGGGCGGAGCTCTTCAATGTCGCCCTCGTCACCCTCAACGACCTGCTCGAGCGCGCGGACTTCGTCACGGTGCACGTGCCGCTGGTCGACTCCAACCGCAACCTCATCGGTCGCTCGCAGCTCGCGTTGATGAAGCCGACGGCGCGCCTGATCAACACCGCGCGCGGCGGGATCGTGGATGAAGCGGCGCTTTGTGAGGCGCTGCAGTCCGGCCGGCTGGCGGCGGCCGCGGCCGACGTCTTCGAGACCGAGCCGCCCGAGAAGAGCGCGCTGCTCGAGCTCCCCAACTTCGTCGCCACCCCGCACATCGCCGCGTCGACCGTCGAAGCGCAGGTGTCGGTCGCGTTCGATGTGGCAGAAGAAGTGGCTGCGGTGCTCGCGGGCGATCTCCCGCGCTTCGCCGTCAACGCGCCCGCGTTGCCGCCGGAGGAGCTTGCCTACCTGCGCCCCTTCGCGGACCTCACCGAGCGCCTGGCCACCCTGCACGGGCAGCTCTTCGGCGGCCGCGTCAGCACGATCGAGCTCGACTTCGAGGGCGAGCTCGCCGAGCACGACGTCAACCTGCTCGTCGCAGCAGCCATCAAGGGCGTCGTCCAACCGTTCACCGAAGAGCGCATCAACGCGGTCAATGCGCGACTGATCGCCGCCAACCGCGGCATCCGTCTCGTCGAACGGCGGAGCCGTCCGCACAGCAGCTACGCGAGCCTGGTCACGGTCCGGATGCTCGACCACGAGATCGCGGGCACCGTCCTGATGGGAGAGGCTCGGGCGGTGCGCATCGACTCGTTTCGCGTCGACCTCGTGCCCGAAGGCCGCTTCCTGGTCAGCCGTCACGAGGACCGTCCCGGGGTGGTCGGCCGGGTGGGCAGCATCCTGGGCGAGCACGACGTAAACATCGCGAGCATGCAGGTGGGACGGGATGCTCCGCGGGGCAACGCGATGATGATTCTCGCCGTCGACGAGCGGGTTGCCCCCGAGGTGCTGAGGCGACTCAAAGAGGTCGCGGGCATGTCCGACTTGCGTTATGTCGAGTTGCTGAGGTCTTCCTCCGATAGCTGACGTCCGCGCTTTTCCAGGCATCCGTTACTACATGGCGAGAGCCGGCGACCTGACCAACCTCGTGGCGCCGCCTTACGACGTGATCCCGGACGCCGACCTGTCGCACTACCGGTCGCTGTCGCCGTACAACGTCGTCCGGCTGACACGCCCGGGCGCTGACTACGAGGAAGCCGCGAACACCTTTGCCCGCTGGCTCGACGATCGCATCCTCGAGCCCGACCCACCCTCGATGTACGTCCACGAGGTGACCTTCGAGGGCGGCATCAGGAGGGACTTGATAGCGTCGCTCCGGCTGCGGCCTTACTCGGACCGGGTCGTGCTGCCGCACGAGCGCACGCACCAGGGGCCCAAGGAGGACCGGCTGGCGCTGCTGCGGTCGACGAGAGCGAGCCTGGAGCCGCTCTGGTTCGTGTACGAAGGCAAGGGGACGGGCATCCCCGAGCTGCTGGAAAAGGTAGCCGTGAGGGCGGCGGCCGTGAGCTTTGACGGCCCGGAAGGCACACATCACCGGCTCTGGGTCATCTCGGACCCGGCGATCCACGCGTCCGTGCACACGGCGATGGCAAGGCGTCCCGTCCTGATCGCCGACGGTCACCACCGCTACGAGACCGCGCTGGCGTATGCCGACGAGGTCGGGGGCCCCGCTGACGCGCCTTCGCGCTTCACCCTCGCCCTGCTGACCGAAATCGACGATCCCGGTTTCGTCGTCCTGCCGACACACCGCGTCATGAAGACGGGCATCGCCGTCACCGGTGGCGAGCCGGCCGGCTCGCTGGAGGAGATGCTGGTTGCCCTCTCCGGGCGGGTGGCCGCGGGAGTCTATCGCGACCACGAGTTCCAGGTCTTGCCCCTGGAAGGAGAGGTAGCCCTGGTGGAGTTACACGACCAGGTGATCGACAACCTCCTCGGCAAGCGAAATCCGGAGGAATTCGTTCTCTACACGCGCGACCCCCAGCAGGCCGTGCAGTGGGTCGATGAAGGGGTGGGCACGGCCGCCTTCTTCCTCGATGCGCCCGACGTGCGCGAGGTTTTGAAGCTAGCTCGAGAAGGGAAGACTCTCCCTCAGAAGGCAACCTATTTCCACCCGAAACCGCCCTCCGGGATGGTTTTCGACCGGCTGGAACGAGGTTGACGTTTATAGTCTAGGAACCCAAAAATTGCCGACCTACGGTTATCGCTGCACCAACTGCGGACACCAGTTCGAGACCTTTCAGCGAATGTCCGACGAACCTCTCACGGCCTGTCCCAAGTGCCAGGGCAAGCTGAAGAACGTGCTCTACCCGACTGGAGTTGTTTTCAAGGGCAGCGGATTCTACACCACTGACTACAAGGGCTCGGGCAAGGCGTCGTCAGGCAACGGCTCGGCGCCGAGCACCGATGCCTCGAAGCCGGAACCGAAGAGCGAGACGAAGTCGGAATCAAAGTCCGATTCGGGCGATTAACCGAGGAGAGGGAGTGCACGTGTCAAACATCCAGGAAGTCACCGATACCGACTTCGAAACCGCAGTTCTGAAGGCCGACAAGCCGGTGCTCGTCGACTTCTGGGCGACTTGGTGCGGTCCGTGCAGGATGATCGCCCCGATCGTGGAGCAGATCCATGGCGAGCTCGGCGACAAGATCAAGGTCATGAAGATGGACATCGACGAGAACCCGTCGGTGCCGATGCAGCTCGGGATCATGTCGATCCCGACCGTGATCATATTCAAGGACGGCAAGCCGGCCGAGAGGACCGTGGGCTATCGCCCGAACATGAAGGGCGACCTCAAGGCCAAGCTCGAAGCGCTGATCTCGTAAGGGATCACTGCGTTCAGTCGGAGCTAGGCGGCTTTGGCTGCTACTGGCATCAGCGTCGGCCCGGACGGCGTCGCCCGGTGCTGGTGGGCTGACTCCGACGATCTCTACCGGCGCTACCACGACCAGGAGTGGGGCCGGCCTGTCGCTGACGACGGCAAGCTGTTCGAGAAGCTGATCCTCGAAGGGTTCATGTCGGGCCTGAGCTGGTTGACCATCCTGCGCAAGCGCGAGAACTTTCGGTCGGCATTTCGTGGATTCGAGCCCGCGGCGGTTGCCCGTTTTGGTTCCCGCGACGCCACCCGTTTGATGAACGACGCCGGCATCGTTCGCAACCGCGCCAAGATCGACGCCACGATCAACAACGCCCGCAGATATCCCGAGGTGGTCAAGGAGTTCGGCAGCTTCGCGGCTTATGTGTGGCGCTTTGCACCGCCTCCGCGCAAGAAGCTGATCGACCGCGACGGTCTGATGAAGGTCAAGGCAAGCGACGAAGCAGTGGCGTTGAGCAAGGACCTACGGAGGCGCGGATGGGCGTTCGTCGGGCCGACGACCGTGTACTCGTTCATGGAGGCAATGGGCCTCGTCAACGACCACCTGCGCGGCTGCGCGGCCGGCGCCGAGGTTCAACGACTGGAACGGGAGTTCGTGCGCCCACCAACCTGACGCGTCAGAAACGGGTCGATGACCGCTCACTCGTACGGACCCAGAGCGCCACGGCTCCCGCGCGGTCGCGGACGCCGTTCGCAGTGAAAAAGCGGCCGAGTTGCGTTCTGACGGTGCCGTACGACAAGCCGAGCCGGGCGGCGATCTCCTTGTCGGCGAGGCCGTCGGCGACCAGTTCCAGGATCTCGGCCTGCCGCGGCGTCACGTGTGGTGGATTCATTTCAGTTGATGCCACCCTTTCCAAGCATATGCTCAGCTGAGATCTGCGTCAACTGAAATGGGCATGTTCGACGCCGTCTATTCACATGAGTTGGCGGAACGGGTTGGGCTGGGCTAGACTCACTCTGTGCCGACTCTGGCCTCCAAGCTGGACCGGCTCTTCCGATCCGTCCACCGGCCTGGGGGCGCCGAACACAGCTACGAGGAGGTGGCCAGGGCCATCCGCGCCCGCGGGGGTCCCACGATCTCGGCCACATACATCTGGCAGCTTCGAACCGGCAAGCGCCACAACCCAACCAAAAGCCACCTCGAGGCGCTGGCCGACTTTTTTGGTGTCAGCCCCGCCTACTTCTTCGACGACCAGGCCGCGGCCGTCGTCGATGCCCAGCTCGAGTTGCTCGCGGCGATGCGTGACGCCCAGGTCGGCCAGATCGCGATGAGGTCGTTTGGCCTTTCGACCGAGACCCTGCACGCAATCGCTCAGATCATCGAGAACGCCCGCAAGGCGGAAGGCCTGCCGTCCGGACATGAGACCCAACGACGCCGGCGGAGGCGGACGCGCCGGCAGGCGACGAAGCGGCCGTGAGGGCCGAAACCTCTCGCAAGCTGAAAGAGCTTCGCCGGCGGTGCGTGGAGCGCCTGGTGCACCTGCCCCTGACCACGCCGTTCGACCTGGAGAGGTTCTGCCAGGCCGTCGCTGCCCACCAGGGCCGCCGAATCCTTCTCCAACCCGTGGCCGACGTGGGCGGACAGACGATGGGGGCCTGGATTCGCATCCCCGAGGCCGACATCATCGTCTTCGAACAGAACACGACGCGCCTGCACCAGGAGCACATCGTCTTGCACGAGATCAGCCACATCATCTGCGGGCATGACGCCCCCGCACTGGGACCGGACGAGATCGCCCTCCTGTTCCCGGACCTAAATCCAGAAGTGGTACGTGGTGTGCTGCAGCGACGTTCCTATCGTTCCGACCAGGAGTTGGAGGCCGAGGTGCAGGCGTCTGTGATCCGGGAGCGGGCCGGTAGCGACGTTCCCGCGGAACCGCTGACGACAACCGGGGATCATTCCATCCTGAGGCGGCTGGAGGCCTTTAGCCGCGGTGAGTCTGCAGATTGACGCGCTGCTGCAGGCTGCCGCCGTAGCGGCGGTACTGCTCGCCCTCGCCTATAAGCTTCCTTCCGTTCGCCGGCACAGTGGCGACCTTGGCCTACGCGCCTTCACCGCGTGCATCGTCCTGACCGCGTCGGCGCTGGTCGTCCTGGTCGACCCCGCGCATAGCTATATCGACGCGCTTATCGGTGTGCCCAACCTCGCCTCCGTGGAAGGTGATTGCCTCGCCGCGGGAAGCGCGTGCGCAACCCTGTGCCTTCTCGCCTACTTGAACTACCCGCCCGCTCGCGCTCACCGCATCAGCCTGGTCTTCGCGGCAGTCACTTTCCTTGTCGTCGCGCTCATGAACTGGCTCTTTTTCAGCAGCCCGTTCCGTCCCGAAACGCAGAACTACTGGACGCTCTACGGTGGCGACCCCGCGATTGCCGCCCTGAGGCTCGTGTTCCTGGGGTTCATCGCCCTCGTCCTGCTGACGATGGCCCTGCTGACGCTGCGTTTCGCCGCCATCTCAACACGCCGCTCGATGAAGCTCGGCATGCAGCTGGTCGCCGCGGGTGGGGCTGTTGGTGAGCTGTGGGTTGTTCTGGAAGTCGCACGCACGCTGGTACAGGTGTTGGGCGCGTCGCACCCACCGCTGGCGACCGAGACGCTTGGCAGGACCCTGGTCGCGGTGCTCTTGACGCTCATCGCCATCGGCGCCACCCTGCCGAGCTGGGGACCACGGCTCGGCTTCGATTCCGTGCAGACGCCGATCAGCGAGTACCTGTCGCTGCATCGCCTTTATCCCTTGTGGCGGACGCTCGGTGAGCTGACGCCTGGCGTGGCCCTCATGGCGCCGCGCTCACGCCTTGCGGAGGCGATTGACATGCGCGACATCCATTTCCGACTCTACCGGCGGGTCGTGGAGATGCGCGACGCGATCCTCCTCGTGAAGCGGTCGTCGGATCCGCGCGCAACCGAGAAGGCGACCGCCATCGGCCTCGCGAAGGGCCTGGGCGACGACGACCTGGAGCTCATGGTCACCGCGACCCAGATCGTGTTGGCGGTGCGGGGGCGGCATCCCGGTGGCGAGGGGCAGAGGACGAAAGGTGTGCCTGCGGCTCCGCAGCCGGCCGACCTCCCAGCCGAGGTCCGCTCGCTCGAACGGCTGGCGCGCTGGTATCGCGCTTCGGCGCTTCTGCGCATGGTCAGCGGAATCGATGACATCGACCTCGTGGACTTGCCCGGCCGCGCAGGCGGCTGAACGATGGCATCTGTCCCCCGATCCCATCTCCGAGGGTTGGCTCGATGTGGTTTGGAAGCTTCGCAGCGTTGTGCATGCTCACTTTCGTCGTCGCGACATGGGTCGGGGTTGAGCTCTGGATCGGGTGGCGATCTCGCGGGGCCCGGCTGACCTCGGCCTCACCCTCGGCTGAGGCGCTGATCAGCGCCTCGACCATTGTTGCCGTCACCGCATCGATCATCTCCGCGACGTCCATACCCGATTCTCGGATAGGTCCGCCGGGGGTGGCCTTTGTGCTCGGTGTCGTCCTGATGCTCGCCGGAATCGGCGTCCGCGGCCTGGCCGCGGCGACATTAGGGTCGTACTACACACGGACGGTCGGCGTTCAGACGGGCCAGTCGATCTGCATGCGCGGCCTCTACCGGCACGTGCGCCATCCCGGGTATCTCGGCACTTTTGCCGCCCTGCTCGGCTTTGGCCTTGCACTTGGCACGTGGTGGTCGCTGCTGTCGATCCTGGTGGTGGTCCCGGCGCTGGCGCGGCGGATCGCGGCCGAAGAGCGGCTGCTGCTGAGCGTCTTCCCTGACGCCTACCGAACCTACTGCCGCCGGACGCGGTGGCGACTCGTGCCCGGACTGCTGTGACGCCGAGGAGGTGACCGCCTATAAGCCGACGTCCTGGGTGAGCCCCGTGATTTCTTTTCGAGGAGGTTGCTACATGGTTTACGCGGCGCCGCGACTTGCGTTGCCGAGCGGGCTGGCCGCGCAGCAAGCCACCAGCGAGTGGTGGGTGGTGGGCGCTCTCGCGCTGATCCTGCTCGCCTTCGGCACGGTCGGAGCCTGGTGTTGGTTCGTGTGCAACGGTCGGGTGGCATCGTGCGCCATCGACTGGCTGCACTTGACCGCGATCGCGAAGTGCTACTGATGTTGGGGGCTTCGCCCCCTGTGTACACAGCCCCCAGCCTCGTCGTCGTGGACGGACTGGGAACGCAGCCTGCGACCAGCGAGTGGTGGATCGTGGGCGCGCTCGTGATCGTCCTGTTCTTCTTCGGCACAGTGGCTGCGTGGTGCTGGTTTGTGTGCGGTGGCCACGTCGCGGCCTGTTACGCCGACTACATCAACAAGGTCGCCGTTGCACAGTGCTCCCACTGACTCACCACGCGAGGGGCCGGCTCGAGCCGGCCCTTCAACCATCCGAGATTGATGGCCCTGTCCGCGCCGGTTGACGGAGCCGCGGTGGTCGCCCTCGCGCCCGAGGTCAGGCTGGTCCGCGGCCGCGTCGAGGATCGGATCACAGGGAACCGCTACCCGCTCAAGGGCGTGGGCGCCGAGGTCTTGCGCGAGCTTGTCAAGGGAACGCAGGTGGCCGAGGTCGAGTCGGCGATTGCCCAGCGCTACCGGGTGCCTCCGGAGGAGGTGGCGCGCGATGTCGCCGATTTCCTTGGGGCGCTGGACGGCCAGGCCCTGATCTCCGTCCGGCAGAGCCCACTGGCCGGGTTGCGCGCGTTCGTCCGTGCGCTTGCCGCCGCGGCGCCTTCGCCACTTGCGCTCCTGACGGTCGACACTTCGGTGTTGTCCCAGCCCGCGAAGCGGTATCCAGCGACCCTTCGCTGGGTCGTGCTTGCCTGCCTGGAGGCCCAATCGGTCTTTCTTGCAGCGGCCCTCGCGGTGATCGTCGCCGCGGTTGGAGCCAAGGTCGTCCTGGCGTGGCTGCAGGATTCGGCGTCCCTGTACGTTGCCGCGGGCGCAGCCGCCGGACCAGTCCTGGCGCTGATCGCGTTTACGCTCCTGTTCATCTCCCACGAGGCCGGTCACCTGCTCGCCGTGCGGGCCCTGGGAATGAAGCCGAGAAGCATCGCGTGCCGAACGTGGGCGGTGGGCGTCAGCTACGTACCTGGCACGCCCGTGCAGATGCTGATCGCGGCGCTGGCGGGCCCAATGGCTGCCTTCATGGTCGCGATGGCGCTGGCGATCGGGCTCTCGCTCCATCCGATCCCGCAGCTTGGGGTCGGAAGGCTCGACGTCTCCTACATCATTCTCTTCGGCATGCTGCATCTATGGAGCCTGCGGCCGTGGGCCGCAGACGGCAGCCAGGTCGCGGGGGCGGCCTTCGCCCTGGGCGCCGGCCTGCGCCGCAAGCTGCAGGACAGGGCCGGCGCGGCATGACTGGCGACGCCATGCCGGTGGCAGCGGTCGAGGGCCTGGTCGTGCGCTACCCCGACTTCCGGCTGGGTCCGGTCTCACTGGCCATCCCCGCCGGCGCCATCGTCGGCCTGGTTGGCCCGAACGGGTCCGGCAAGAGCACGCTGCTCCGTACGTTGCTGGGGCTTCAGCATGCGGATGCAGGCGGGGCCAGCATCCTGGGCGAAGGGACGGCGGGTAGACCGCCGCGGCTGCTGCGCGAGGTTGGATATGTGCCGGACGATGTGTCCGAGACCATCACCGAGCTCACGCCGTCTGAGCTCTGGGAGTTCCACGCGATGGCTCACGCGCGGGTGGCCGGTACGGTCGAGGAGATGATGGCGCGTGCCAACACCATCTCCTCAGACCTCGATTTCATGCCACCTGACAGGCCGATCGCGTCCTTGAGCTACGGGATGCGGAAGAAGGCGCAGATCGTCGCGGGGATGCTGCATAAGCCGTCGCTTCTGGTCATGGACGAGCCGCGCAACGGCCTGGACCCGATCGCGATCGCGCGGCTGGAGCAGCTCATGAAACTGGAGAGACAGGAGGGCACCGCGGTGCTGCTCGCGACCCATGACCTTCGGTCCGCGGCCGAGCTCGCGGACATTGTCGCGATCATGAAGCAGGGTCAGATCGTCGCCACCGGATCTCCCGCGGAGCTGTCGCTGCCCGAGGACCGCAGCTTCACCGAGACCTTCCTCCGGATCGTCGGCCAGCATGGATAGGTACGCGTTCCGCCTGGTCGCGGTCCTGGTCGCCGCCACGTTGCACAGGTGGCTCGGCGGGATAGGCATTCCCCGCCGGTACCACGTCTTGTCGTTGGTAGCAGCCGTGCTGGTCGTAGACGGGATGTCGGCTTACTTCACGCTCGGGCTGCGTGACGCGATGGATCCGTTGGCCCGCGCGATCGCGGAGTCGCCGTACCGCCTTCCAATCCTGGAGTATCTGCTGCTCGGCGTGGCGGGCGCGGCGATGCTGGTGATCGTCTTCGTCGAATCGTCAGCCAGCCAGATGACACAGCTGGCGACCGGTGCCAGGGCTCTTCCCTTGTCCGAACGATTCCTGACCACTGCTCGCAGCCTACCCAGCGCGCTGGCGCTGGCTGTACTCGGCATCGGCGTGATGCCTCCAGTGGTGGCACTCGTCGTGCTGTTCGGAGGTATTGGCGTCGACAGCGCCGTGCTCGCGCTGGCCGCCGCGATGTCGTCTGGCGCTGCGTGGGGATTGCTTGTGATCGCCGGCCTGCGCGCCATTCAAGGAACAGGGGGCCGATGGTTTCCCGCCACCGTCAGGTACCCGATCGCAGTCTGCATCTGGGCGATGGCCGTCGGGCTCCAGGCCTGGTGGCTCCAGGCGTTCGCTGGATCCGGCACGACCTTGAGCGATTGGCTTCTCGTCTGGCCGGCGGCGGCCAAAGGGCTGTTTCAGTCCGGGCTGGCCGAGGTGACGGTCGCCGCCCTGATCGCGTTCACGGGCCTGATCGCCGCCTCGACCTTCTACCTCGTGTCGCCCGAGCCCGACAGCCGAGCCCTGCTGCGAGGCGTGACACTGCGCTGGACGGTGGCGGCGCCGATGCCGTTGCTGAGGCTGGAGCTGCTTCGGCTCTGGCGGACCGGGCGAGTGCGCAGCGTGGCTGCCGTCAACCTCATTCTCGGCCTGCTCGCGAGCGGCTTCATGCTCGCCGTGCCTGCGGCTTCACGCCCGGCGGCGGCGCCGCTGGCTGTGATCTCGCTGGCCGTGTTGTGGATGGCCATGCCGATGATGGCGCGGGGGGTCGGTCGCTGGCACGCCCCGAGCCAGCTCCAGCTGGGCATCTCACCCGTGCGGTGGGGATGGACCGTTACTGCGGCTGGGTTTTTGTGGGGCGCGCTGACAGCGCTGCCGTCATTGACTCTTCTGTCCCTGGTGATGGGCGACGCCAGTCTTCTGGCCATCGGCGCCGGACTGGTGGTTTTCGCATTCAGCGTCGGCGCCCTCTTCGGCTTCGTATTCGCGGCCGGCGGTGAGAACACGGTCGGGGAGGTCGTGGGAATGATCGTTTGCGGGGGCGCTGTGTTCGCGAGCCTCTGGGCTGCGGGCCAGGCCTTGCCTTCGCTCGTGACAGCGTCCGTGATGCTCGGAGCCGTGGGCGTGGTCTTGTTACCGGCAACCGGCTTGGTTGAGATGGCGCGTTGGCGTGTAGACATCGGGTCGAGCCGTGGATGATGCGTTCAATTTCTTGAGGGTGGTGAGATGAGCGGTGTTGTCTGGAAGCGTGCAGGGCGGGTCTTCATACTGGCTCTGGTCGTCATGGTCGTGGTCGCGTTCGTCGGCATCGTCTCCGTCGCGCGCGAGCTCTCGACCTTGACGCATGGGAGCGCGGAGTTCGCACCCCTCGGCCTGCCCATGCTGGTGGGGAGTCGCAACGAATCTGTGTCTACGCTGCAGCCGCGACTTGGCCTTGGACTCGTGATCGTTCTCCCTCTGCTGGCGGCCGCCCTGACACTGCTCGTCTCGATGCGGGTCCGCCCCGGTGGATCGGAGGAGAAGCTCTAGGGGAAGGGCACCACGCGGCTCGGGCGGTCGGTGTCTCGATGCGACACCCGAGCCTAGGATTGGCGGGGGATGTACGGGAGCTGGTGCTCCCCGCGGTCTTCAAAACCGTCTGCGGGGCGCTGCTGAGGCGTCCTGGGTGGGTTCGATTCCCATCCATCCCCGCCAACACTTGCCGTCGGGGGCCTGCCCTCAGAGGCAGAATCCGGCCGGCTCGATTGACGGCGCAAA
>WNGB01002252.1_pt1 | contig 31290 bp, 26 predicted proteins | sample 5400681 | NCBI WGS metagenome assembly WNGB01 (sample SAMN13153367, study PRJNA577476) | soil metagenome | isolation source: 115 cm soil or saprolite under grassland replicate 2 | place: USA:California | collected 2016-06-15
CTGTAGGCTGTTGCCCTCTATGATATAATGAAAAATAGTATGTTGTGGCTATGCCGTTGTGGAGAGGAATCCAACCCCGGCAATCCGCACCCCGTCGGCCCTTTTCAGGCACAGCACAAACTGGCCAATGAAGAGGCCGGCGAAGTTATCTCTGGAGCCAAAGCATTCGCGCTGGAAAGAAACACACATGAAGATCGCAGTCACCTATGGCGAAGCGCTGGAGCAGGCAACGCCACTGCTGGTACTTGGCGTTTGGGAGGGCGAATCGTTGCCGCGCGCCGTCGCCGGCCTGATCGAAGATGGCGATTGGAACGGCAAGTTCAAGCAGACCACGCTGCTCTACCCGCGTGGCGAGGTTCCCGCGCGGCGTCTGCTGCTGATCGGCCTGGGGAAGCGCGGCCAGATCGCGTTCGACCGCTTGTGCGAAGCCGCCGCCGTGGCTGCCCAGCACGCGCGCACCCTGCATGTCGATCAATTCGCCTTCGACCTGCCGACACCCGAGGGCATGGCGCTGGCCAGCGCATCCCAAGCAGTCGTGGAAGGCGCACTGCTGGGCCTGTATCGCTTCCAGCAGTATCAGACCGGACTGAGCGAGATCGACCAGCACGAGATCGAGCAGCTCACAATCATCTCCAGCCTGCGCGATGAGACGATCGAGCAGGGCCTGGCGCTGGCCGAGGTGATCGCTCGCGGCGCGGCGCTGGCGCGCGACCTGGCCAACACGCCCGCCAACGACCTGCCGCCCGCCAAGCTGGCCGCCGCCGCCGAATCGGTCGGCCAGCGCACCGGTGTCGCGGTGACGGTGCTTGGCCCCGATGAGCTGGCCGCGCAAGGGTTCGGCGGCATCCTCGGCGTCGGCCAAGGCTCGGCTCAGACGCCGCGCTTTGTGATCATGGAGCATGGCGAGCCGCAGCCAGACATCCCGACCATCTGCCTGGTCGGCAAGGGTATCACCTTCGACACCGGCGGCATCTCGATCAAGCCGGCCGACAGCATGGATCAGATGAAAATGGACATGGGTGGCGCGGCGGCGGTGATTGGAGCCCTGCAGGTGGTGGGCGAGCTGAAGCTGCCGCTTCATGTCGTCGGCCTGATCAGCGCGGCCGAGAACATGGTCAGCAGCAGCGCCTACCGTCCGGGCGACATTCTCAAAACGCTCAGCGGGAAAACCATCGAAGTATTGAATACCGACGCGGAAGGGCGAATTGTGCTCGCGGATGCGTTATTTTATGCACAGCGGTATCAGCCGGATGGTATCATAGATCTGGCGACGCTGACCGGCGCGATCGTGGTGGCGCTGGGGCCACACGCGACCGGGATTATGGGCAACAACGATGCGCTGGCCGAGCGGATCGTGCAGGCCGGCGAGGCGACCGGCGAACGTGCCTGGCGAATGCCGCTGTGGGATGCCTATATGGACATGGTCAAGAGCGATATTGCCGACATCAAGAACACCGCCGGCCGCGCTGGCGGAGCGATCACTGCGGCGGCGTTCCTGGCCAACTTTGTCGGCGATTATCCCTGGGTTCATATGGATATCGCCGGCACTGCCTGGACTGATGCGAAGCCCAGGGCCTACACGCCCAAAGGCGCGACCGGTGTCGGGGTGCGGCTGCTGATTCAGGCGCTACGCACCTGGGCCGAGCCACGCCAGTAGGCGACCATTACACTACTACATACTTGCACGCCAGCGCGCAACGCGGCGCGCTCATGAGGAGGGGCTTTAGATGCCGGACGAGATGATTATACGCTTCTGGGGAGTGCGCGGGAGCCATCCAGTGCCAGGGCCACGCACCGTGCGCGTCGGCGGCAATACCGCCTGCGTCGAGATCCAGGCCGGGCCGCACACCGTTATCCTCGACGCGGGAACCGGCATCATCAACCTGGGCGCCGACCTTATGCGCCGCTCGCGCGCCCAGGGCGGCCACTCGATCACCGCGACGATTCTGTTCAGCCATATGCACAACGATCATACGCAGGGCTTTCCCTTCTTTGATCCAGCCTACGCCGGTCCCAGCACGCTGCATATTCTCGGCCCCAAAGTCTTCGAGAGCGACCTGGAAGAGACACTCGCGCACGCGATGCTGCCGCCCATGTTCCCAATCGCGCTCGACGATCTGCCTTCGCTGAAGGTGCTGCGCAACGTAAACGAGACCGAGGTGGTGCTAATCGGCCCCGGCCAGGGCGATGTCAAAGTGCTGAACGTCTTCCACAATGAGATCGACCCATCGCCGGAGCTGGTGCGTATCCACACCTACCATAGCTACGCGCATCCCAAAAGCGGCGTGAATATCTATAGCATCTCGTGGCATGGCAAAACGGTGGTGTATGCCACCGACACCGAGGGCTATGTCCAGAGCGATCAGAAGCTGGTCAAGTTCGCGAAGGATGCCAATCTGCTGATCCACGATGCGCAGTACCGGCCCGAGGATTATACCAACCCGGCCAAGCCCAAGCAGGGCTGGGGCCACAGCACGCCCGAGATGGCGATCGCGGTGGCGCAGGCTGCCAACGCCGGCCAGCTAGTGCTGTTCCACCACGAGCCAACCTACGATGACGCAACGATCGCCGAGATCGAGGCCAACGCGCAAAAACTGTTCCCGAATGTGCGCGCCGCATATGAGGGGATGGAGCTGAAGATTTAAGGACTGAGGACTGAGGGCTGAGGGCCGAGTCAATACTACTCAGTCCTCAGTCCTCAGTCCTCATCACTTACGCGGCGGTTGGGAGCGTAAAGAAGAACGTGCTGCCCTCGCCGACCTTGCTGTCGACCCAGATCTGCCCGCCGTGCGCCTCGACAACCAGCTTACAGAAGGTCAGGCCCAGGCCCGAGCCACCACGGCGCTCGCCAACCTGCCCGAACTTCGCGAAGATCATCTCCTGATCTTCCGGCGCGATGCCAACGCCGCAGTCGATCACCGCGACACGCACGAGCCCGCTGTTAGCGGGGGTGCGGGGGTGCGGGGGTGCGGGGGTGACTTCTGCTTCGGTCTCCGTCGCCCCGTCGCCCGGCGCATAAGAGGCGCGAATCAGAACCGTGCTGCCGCGCCCGCTAAACTTCAGCGCGTTGCCCAGCAGATTCTGCATCACCCGCACGATCAGATCCTCATCGGCCAGCGCGTGCGCCAGCCCATCCGAGATATCGTACTGGATCAGCATGTTGCGCTCCTGCGCCAATAACGCCAGCCGCTCGACCGCGCGATCGACCAGCGGGCGCACTGGGCAGGGCTTAAGCTCCAGCGGCAGCCGGCCCGACTCCAGCCGGCTGATATCGAGCAGCGCGTTGATCATATCCAGCATCTGAACCGCGCTGTTATAGGCGATCCGTAGCACGTTACGCTGCTGGGCAGGCAGCGCGCCGGCCACGCCCTTGGTCATTAGCTCGATCGAGGCCATGACGCTAGAGAGCGGGCTGCGCAGATCGTGAACGATCATATTCGTCAGATCCTGGCGCAGGCGCTCGGACTCTTTGGCCTCGGTGATATCGCGCAGCACCAGCAGCGCGCCGCCATTGCTCGCCCCGCTGCTGAGCGCCGTAAGGGCCGCCCACTCAACCGCGCGCGGATGGACGCTGCGCTCATTCAGCTCGCCGTTGGCGAACACCTCACGGCCAGCTATCACATCGTCAAGGCCCTGCCGCAACGCGGCCCACTCCTCGGGCGAATAGACGATCATCTGCTCCCACAAGGCCAGAAATCGCTCGACACTGCCGTTCTGAGTCATCTGCGGCGGCAGCCCGCACAGCTGGTTCAGCGCCGAATTGGCGATCGCCACCTGTGCATCGGGTGTGATCAGCATAATCCCTTCGCGAGTCGAGGCCAGGATTGAGGCCATCTGATCGCGACCGCTACGCACGGCTGTCAGGAACTCGATGCTTTCGACCGCAACCGCCGCCTGGGTCGCGAAGAGCACCACCGTCTCATGGTCGGGCGCATCAGGGGTTGTTTCGCCATAATACACACATAGGACACCTAGTGTCCGCTGAGTAGCGCGGAGTGGAACGGCCAGCAGCGCGCGCATGCCGATCTGAACCAGCGACGCCGGCAGATCGGATTGGATGACCTCCGGCCGACCGCTCGATAGCACCTGCAACAGTGCCGGCAGCGCATCCGCGAACGGCAGCGCCGGACCGATCTGCACGGTAGCATGGAAGCCGGTTGCATCGGCCACCAGCACCGCCGCCCCCAGGGCGCCAGTCATCTCGACCACGCCGCGCGCGGTCATGCCAAAGATCTCATCCGCGCCGCGCAGGGTGGTATTGATCGCCATGCCCAGCGCGTTCAGCGCGGTCAGGCTGCGCAGGTTATGCTGAAGCCGATCGTTGGTGCGCACCAGCTCCTGGGCGCGCCGCGCCAGCGCCTGATCGACCTGGGCGAACTGGCGCGCGTTCTCCAGCGCGATCACCGCCTGGTCGGCCAGCGCTTCGAGCAACTGCTGATCATCGGCGGTAAATTGGCCGCCATCGCGGCGGTTGAGCGCCTCGATCACGCCATGCACCCCGCCGACACCGCGCAGCGGGACGGCCAGAATCGCGCGCGTGACAAAGCCGCTGGTCTTATCGGTGCTATTATCGAAGCGCTCGTCGCGCTGGGCATCGTTGACGATCACCGACTGGCCGTGCTCGAACACATAGCCGGCCAGGCCGGCTCCACTCGGTATGCGCTGGCCCAGCAGCTGCTGGCCGAACGGGCCGGTGGTATAGGCAAACACCAGATCGCCGGTGGCCTGATCAGCTAGCAGCAGTGAGCCTTCCTCGACATTCAGCAGATCGGTGACCTGCTCGATGATCAGCGCCGGCACCCGCTCGGGATCGAGCGACGAGGTCAGCGTCCGCCCGATCTGATTCAGCGTAGCCAGCTGTCGTGCCTGGCGGGCGCTCTGCTGATACAGGCGCGCATTGTCGAGCGCCACCGCCGCCTGGGCGGCGATCGTCAGCAGCACATCGACATGCTCATCGCTGTAGCGATAGCCTTCGCGGTAGGTGCTGACGCTCATCACGCCAATCAGCCGATCGCGCGCCAGCAGCGGCACACCAAGCCAGGCGCGCGCAGCGCGCAGGCCGGCGAACGGGCGCGGCTGCACGCCACGTCGGTAGCACTCTGGGGTGTAATCGTCGGCGCGGATCGGCTGGCGATCGCGCACAATCAAGCCCGCGAGACCAATAGACGCCCCCCAGCGCTCCTGCACCGGCTGCGGCACTCCGTCTTCCAGCACATACCTTAGATCCAGCTCATCGCGCGCCTGATCGTAGAACGCAATATAGAAGATCGTCGCATCGACAAGCCGGCGCGTGGCGGTATAGATCGCTTCGAGCAGCGTCTCAAGATCAAGCACGCCGCTGAGCCGCCGCCCGATCTCATTGAGCGTGTGCAGCTGGTCGACCCGATCCTGGCCGCGCGCGACTGCATCGAGCATCGCCAGCGTTGGGCCAGCCTGCGTAGCGACCATCGCGATCAGTGCGGCGCTTTCAGCGCCCCAGACCGGCCGATCAACATACAGCCAACCGAGCAGCTCGCCGCGCGCGCGCAGCGGTGCGAAGCAGATTACTTCCTGCTCGTTCGCAACCCGCAGCGCCAGCTGGCCCGCGCGCAGCAGCGCTAGCTCCTGGGCATCCGGTTGAATAAGCGGCGATTCCGCACGCGCATCCAGCAGCCGCATTGCGTCGCCGCTACCCCAAACAAGCTGGCAGAAGTATGGCGCGAGAGCGGATTGAAGCATGTGGGCGCAGCAAGTCGCGGCTTCATCCATGCTCCGCGCCTGAGCCAGGTCGGCCGCGAGTTGGCTAAATAGCTGTGAGAGGTCAGCTTCGAGAAGTAACGGATGGGCCATGGCCACGGCTCCCGAATGCATCTGGAAAGTGTGGTCAAACATCATCTTACCAGATTTACCGTTCTTTGACAAAGTAAAGATGTTCTCAGAATGCTGACAATCTGCTCATTTTCGCGCTCCGTTCGGCGGCGCCGCTGTTTGACGTGCCGCACAGGGATTGGTATAATCCAGTATCCGTTCGTTTTTCCCCACGCTTGCAGGAGGCGCCTCAATGGATCCGCTGAACTACTTAACGACGTATTCAAGTACATTTGGGGCACCCGAAACGATCTTTTTGATCGCTCACGTGGCGCTGGCGCTGGCGGGGATCTACTACGCATTGATCGCCAAATCCAGCGATGTGCTGCGCGGCGAATCGTTGCGCCTTTTAGGCTATGGGCTGCTTGCGCTTGGCCTGGTCGGCACGCTCTTGGCCGTGCTACGGCTGGCTGTCGGCGAAGCATTCAGCATGCCGATCTGGTTTACGATCGTCACTATACTCGACGTGGCGCTGATCGCCTACGCGCTGTATTTCGCGCTATCGGTCTATCCCGCACGCCGGGCCGCACTAGCCCAATCTAGCCGCAATCGCGGCGCGCTGCGTGGCGGCGGGCGGCAGCAGCCGACACTCCAATCCAATGGCACGAACGGCTCATCATACGGCGCCTCACGCCCGGTCGCGACGACCACGCGGCGTGTGTCGCGGCGCGACCGCAAGCGCAAGGGGCGCTAGCTATTATTGACGAAGGACGAACGACGAAGGACGAAGGTTACTTATCCCTTCGTCCTTCGTCGTTCGTCCTTCGTCACCCCTCACGGCACCGCGTACAGCCGCCGGTAAGCCTCGTAGTAGCCAACCACCAGCTTGACGTAGCTGCGCGTCTCATCGTAATCGATGCCTTGGATGAACAGATCCTGATCGGTCACGCTGTCGCCGCTGGCCCAGCGCTGCGCATTGCTTAGCCCGCCGTTGTAGGCTGCCAGCGCGCCCGGCAGACTGCCATGCATGGCATCGAGCTGGCGATCGAGGTAGAAGGCGCCAAAGCGCACGCCGACAGCCGGCCGAAATAAGTCGTCGGCCTGGAAATTCGGCACCTGCAGGTTCTGAGCGATCCCCTCGGCCGTGGTCGGAATGACCTGGGCTAGCCCGAGCGCCCCGGCGCCCGAATGCGCGCCAGGATTGAAGAGGCTCTCCTGCCGAAACATGGCGTACAGCACCAGCGGATCGAGCTTGCGTTCACTGGCCTGCGCGAGAATGAGATCAGCGTACGGCGTTGGAAAGATCAGCCGGCGCAGCGCCTCGGGCGCCTTCGCAAAGCCCTGCTCAGGCGAGCGATCGGCCAGATCCTCGGCGGCCTTCAGCGCAATATATGGGAAGCCGCGATCGTATGCCAGCCGCGCCAGCAGATACAGCTTGACCGGATCATTGCGCCAGGTGGCGTGGGCAGCGTCCCACTCGGCGATCGCCTCAGGTTGCAATGCCACATCCTGGAGCGCCAGCGCGCGCCGCACAGTAACGTTATCGACCACCTCGGGTGGGTAGCCGCGCTCTTCCAGGTGAAACGCCGGCGCGCCCGACCAACTTGCGATCCAGTCTTCGGCGGCGCGCCAGCTTGCGCCCGCGATCGGCGCGCCGATCGGCACCGTGCCGGCCGGCAGCTTGTCCAGCAGATCGGCCGCGCGGGCGCCATAATACGAATCCGGCGTGGCCTCGATTGCGGCGTCGAGCCGGTTGGCATAATCGGCGCTCTGGGGATCAGCCGTGCGGGCGGCCCAGAAGGCGGCCTGAGCGGCCACAGCTCCCGATGTGTTCTGGCGCAGCAAGTCCCAGGCCGCACGGGCCTCCTCCAGCCGGTTGGCGCGGAATAGCGACCAGCCGGCGGTGAACAGCGCATCGTGCGCCTGCGCGCTGGCTGGGTAGCGCCGCCCCAGATCGAGCTGCTGCTGGAGCGTCGCTTCGGCATCACCCTGGCGGCTCAGCAGCGTCGCGGCGCGGCTCAACGCCTCGGGCGCGCGCTCGTCGTCGGCGTAGGCCTGGGCAAACTCGCGATAGCCCGCGATAGCGCCGGCGATGTCGCCACTCTGCCCTTTGGTCTGCACCCAATCCAGCTGGGCCTGCCGCCCGGCCGGGCTGTTAGGCGACTCAGCGCCGATCGCTGCAAGCTCTTCCAGCGCGCCATCGATATCACTGGCCGCGCGCTGTGCCAGCGCGCGCAGGCGGCGCAGTTCCCGCGCTTCTTCACCGGCCACAGCGGCAATCGCGGCATCGTAGCGCGGCAGCGCGGCGGCCCACAGCTCGTGTGCGCTGTAGACCCGCGCGGCGACGGCGGGATCCAACGCCGGCGGCTGCTCATCGAGCCGCGCGACCGCATCGAGCGCCTCGGGTGTCGCGGGCATCCGCGCGGCCAGCTCGCGCCACCACTCGTGAGCCTGGTCGCTCGCGCCCATATCGGCCGCCAGCGCGGCGGCAGCGGAGAGAATGCGGGCGCGATAATCCGGCAGTTCGGCCAGCACGCGATCGGCAGGCGTCGGGGGATCGAGCAGCTTGTGGTAGAGCTGAAGCGCGATGTCGTTCTGCCCAAGCTTGCGATGCAGCGCGATCGCCTTTTCATACGCGCCGGCGCGCTCGCCGCGTGCGATATCGCTGGCAGCGGCCGCTGTATAGCTCGCGGCCGCATCGGCGTCGCGGCCGAGCGCCTGCTGCTGGGCGGCCTCACGCAGCCGCGCATATGGCTCCAGCGGAGTCTTCAGCGCGCGATACTGCTCGTAGGCGGCCACGGCGTCGGCCCAGGCGCCGGCCTGCTCGTGGCCGCGCGCGGTCAAAAACAGCGCGCGGGCGTACAGATCATCCGCCGCGCCAGGCGCTGCCGGCTTAGGCCCACTCGCGACCAGGCCACGTAGCCCTTCGACCGCCGAAGTCCAGCGCCCGCGCAGCGCGTAGCTTTCGGCCAGGTAGAAGCGCGCCTGGCGGGCCTCCAGCGCGTCGGGGTACGCATCCAGCAGCGCGCGCAGGTCGAGGCCCACGGCGTCATAATCACCATTTTCGCGCTCGTGCAGGGCGCGCAGGAGCAGGGCCGGGGCGGGCAGCGCAGGCGGCAGCGCGGTGGGCGCCGGCGCCTGAGCGCTCGAAGTGGGAGCAATGATCGTCGGGGCTGCAAGTTCATCGGCCGGTGGCGACGGAACGGCAATCGTATCACACGCGGCCAGCAGAACAGCAAAAATGAGCGCCGCCGGCCATTGGCGGCGTTTTGGTGTGCGTCGCATGGGCGGTATTGTACCACGAAAGAATCAAGAAACCGGCGAAAGACGAACGACCAAGGACGAAAGACGGAAGACGAAAGGTGAGAAAGCAGACCATACAGCTCCGTTCGTCCTTGGTCGTTCGTCCTTGGTCATCGACGCGCCTAGCCATCCAGCCTACGCGTGGCCGGCGGCTCCTGGGGCGGCGGCAGAACCGGTGCCGGCGGCGGCAGGTGCGGGGAAGTGCCATTGCTTGCCTGCGAGGTGACCATATCAGTGAAGACCTTGATCGTATCGATCGGGAGCGGGAAGATGATCGTGCTGTTCTTCTCGACCGCGATCTCAGTCAGCGTCTGGAGGTAGCGCAGCTGGAGCGTCACCGGCTCCTTGGCCATGACATCAGCCGCCTCGGCCAGCATCTTCGAAGCTTCAAACTCACCCGCGGCATGGATGATCTTGGCGCGCTTCTCACGCTCGGCCTCGGCCTGCTTGGCCATCGCGCGCTGCATGCTCTGCGGCAGCTCGACATCCTTGACCTCGACGATCGTGACCTTCACGCCCCACGGCTCGGTCTGCTCGTCGATAATCTTCTGGAGCCGCTCGTTGACCTTCTCGCGTTGCGCCAGTAGGGTGTCCAGATCAACCTGGCCGACCGCGCTGCGCAGGGTTGTCTGAGCGATCTGCATGGTTGCACGAATATAGTCCATCACCTTCACCACCGCCCAGTTTGGGTTGACGACCATGAAGTACAGCACGGCGTTGACTTTGATCGTCACATTGTCAAGCGTGATCACCTCCTGCGCCGGCACGTCCATGGTGATCACGCGGGTGTCAACCCGGATCATGCGTTCCAGAATCGGAATAAGGAAGAACAGCCCTGGGCCGCGCGCGCCGACCAGCCGGCCCAGCCGGAACACGACGCCGCGCTCGTACTCCGGCACAATCTTGATCGACGAGAGCACAATCATCAACACGACGAACAGAAGCACCGCAAGGCAGAGAAATAGTACACCAGGGGACATGGCTTGCTCCTTCCGAGCGCCGAGGGCTGAGGACTGGGGACTGAGTTATGACAATGCAGACTCAGTCCTTAGTCCTTAGTCCTCAGTCCTTAATTTCAACTCTTAACTTCTTGATCACCGAGCGGCCGCACCACCAGCCGCAGATCGTGAACAGCAGTGACGCGCACCCAATCGCCGGCCTCGACCGGTCCATCTTCGCTAATTGCCTGCCACAGCGCACCCTCGACAAACACCATACCGTCGGGGTCCAGCCGCCGGCGCACCTCGGCCAGCCGGCCGAGCATGGCCTGCTCGCCAGTGGCTGCCGGCTGGCCGCGGCTGCGCAGCGCCAGCCAGATTCCCAACGCCACCAAAGTCGCCAGCGCCAGCCCAACCAGCGCCACCACCCAGACGGCGATCATGACGCCGGGCGCCTGCTGGGCGTCGATCAGGTTCAGCGCGCCCATCACCAGCAGCGCCAGGCCGGTCACTGCCAGCGCGCCGTGGCTATGCGCCACGAACTCGGCCACGATCAGCCCGAGCGCCAGAATGAGCAGCAGCGCGGCCCACCAGTTGAGCGGCAGCACGAACAGCCCCAGCCCGGCCGCGACCAGCAGCACCACGCCAATGCCGGCGAACACGCTGGTGCCGGGGGCGGCAAACTCCAGGCAGAGCGACAGCGCGCCAAGCACCAGCAGCACAAACGCCACCGCCGGGTTGGATAGCGCCAGCCGCACGCTCTCCCAGGCGGTCGGCGTAATCGGCGTCACGCTGCGGCCCAGCGTCGCGAGCTGGACCATCCGGTGATCGTGCAATGTGACCTGCCGGCCATCCAGCAAGGTCAGCAGCTCTGCCTGATTGGCGGCGACCAGATCGACGGCCGGCGGATTCAGCGCGCTGGCCTGCTCGTTGGTCAGCACCAGGCCCTCACGCACCGCACGATCGACCCACTCGACGTTGCGGCCACGGTCGGCGTTCCAGGCGCGAATCTGATCGGTCACGCTGTCGAGCACCAGGTCGCGCGTCTGCTGGGTCAGCGCCTCGTCCACGCGGGCGAGCGGATACGGGCTGCCAAAGCTGGTGTCGGGCGCCATCGCGCTTAGGTGCGCGGCGCTGAGGAATAGCGCACCGGCCGCACCAGAATTCGTGCCCGCCGGTGCGACATACACCACCACGGGGATGCGCGCAGCAGCGAGCTCGCCGGCGAACGGGCGCGCGTCGCGCAGCACCGCGCCGGCGCTGCTGATCTGGATCAGCAACAGATTGGCGTTGGAGGCCTCGGCTAGATGCAGCGCGTTACGCAGGTAGCCGATCGTCACAGACGTGATCGTGCCCCGCGCCTGGGCGACATAGATCGGCCCAGGGGTAGCCTGCGCGAACGCCGGCCCAGCCGAATCGAACGCAGCGAAGGCCAGCAGCAACGTCAGCGCGATCACCTGGCACATACGATGCATTGTGGAGATTGCCCTCTCTACAAGTCACTCAAGCGAAAAGGAAGCGGGTGACTCGTTGCAGCCAGCATGATACCGCGAGTCGGCCAGGAGCGCCAGTAACAATAACGCCGGCGATAGCTCAACGCGCACGCTGTCATGCTTCACTCCGTTCAGCATGACGATGGCCTTGCTTTGAAATACAGTGCTTACGCGCCTTCTTCGCCCGCATCCTTAACCGGCACGCCGCGCTCCAGAAAACGTTTGACGCGCCGCTCGAAGGTCGATCGCGGCAGCAATACTTTGCGATCGCAGGTTGCGCAGCGGATGCCGATCTCGGCGCCGACCCGCACCACGCGCCAGGTGTCGCCGCCGCAGGGGTGCTGCTTGCGCATCTGGACGAGATCGCCGACATAGATTTCGATCGGTGGGGTGGGCATACGAACCTCCAGAGAGGCTGGAGGCTAGAAGCTGGAGGCTAGCAAAGCATCCGCGTTACTAGCCTCTAGTCTCCAGCCTCTAGTCCCTCGCCTTTCGCCTGCCGCCACAGCGCCTCTTTCTCCTCCACGCTGGTCGTCAGGAGATCACGGCCCTGCTCGCGCAGCCGGCGCTCGACGGCGGCGAAGCGGCGGCGGAACTTGGCCGTGGCCGCGCGCAGCGCACTCTCGGCGTCGACCTTCAGGCGGTAGCCGAGCTTGGATGCCGCCAGCAGCAGATCGCCGTACTCCTCCTCGATCCGCGTCGCGCGCGCGGCATCGTCGGCGTGCTGCTCGGCATGCGCCGCGCGGTGCAGTTCGTCGATCTCCTCGTGCAGCTTGTTCCAGGGCCAGCCCTGATCGGCTGTATCGAAGCCGGCCTTGGATGCCTTGCGGATCGTCGCTTGAGCAGCCATCAGCGCGGGCAGTCCGGCTGGTATACCGTCGAGCAGGTCACGCGGCGCCTGCCCATTGGAGGCCCGCTCCTCGCGCTTGATCGCGTCCCAGTTCTTCAGCACCTGATCGACCGAGGGGCTGGAGACTGGGGCCGCGCTACTAGCCTCTAGTCTCCAGTCCCCAGCCTCTCCAAAGACATGCGGGTGCCGCCGGATCAGCTTGGTGGCGATATGCTCGTATACATCGCCTATGTCGAACTCACCAGCCTGGCGGGCCATCTCGCTATGCATCAGCACATGCAGCAGCACGTCGCCCAGCTCCTCGGCCAGCGCGTGCATATCACCGGCATCAAGCGCCTCCAGCGCCTCGTAGGTCTCCTCCAGCAGATCCTTGCGAATAGAAAGGTGAGTCTGCTCGCGATCCCACGGGCAGCCGCCGGGGCCAAGCAGCCGCGCCACGATGTAGCTCACGCCCTCGGGACCGCGCGGGTCGGCCAGCGGCGACAGGGGAGGCAGGTAGGCGCAGGTCAGGTGATCGAGCCTATCCTGGTGGTCGAGCAGGTGCAGCGGCACAGTCCAGACCTGCTGCGCGTCCGCCACGCCCGCCGCTCGGACCAGCGTGACCGGGTGCTCGACCGGGTAGCGCTCCATCAGCGAGAGCTTGACATTCGAGGCGACCCGCCGGTTATAGACCTGGCAGATCAGCGCCGGCCGCGTCGCCGCGAGCGGGTAGGGCAGCAGCGGCGGGGTGTAGGGGCCGATGCCCTGGATCTCCGACCACGCGCCATCGGAGTGTCGGGTGTCAGATGTCGGGTGTCGGGTGTCGGGAGCGTCTAGCCCATCACTCGTCACGCGCCACTCGTCACGCGGCGCCAGATCGAGCGCATCCAGCAGCTGCAAGCCATGCTCCAGCGGATCGAGCGCCAGCGCGGCGCAGACCGGCTCGACAAAGCTCAGGCCGGCGACGACGCGCACATCGATCGCATGCTCGCCGGCCAGCGCCAGCAGCCGCCGCGTGGTCGCCTCGGCCACCAGCGGGTGGCCCGGCACGGCGTACAGCACATCCTCACCCTCAGCTGCCCGCGCGACCAGATCGGCGGCGATCTGCTCATAGACCTCGCCAAACGCGCCGGCCGACTCGTACAGCGCATCGAATGGCCGTAGCTCCAGATGCGCCGGCAGCTCGGCCACCGTCGGGTGGATGGCGGTGCGCAGATATAGCACCCGCGCCGATTGGAGCAGATTCCAGGCCTGGCGCGTCAGCAGCGCCGCGTCGCCGGGGCCGAGACCGAGAATTGTTATCATATCCGTTCCATCTCCCGCAGTGCTCTGAGATCGGCCTCGAAATCGCCGACATCGTAGTGAATCGCGATCTCGCGACTGGCAAGCAGGTGCTGGAAATGCGATTGATGCATTTCTGCCAGAAGGCTCGCCTGCCCCAGAGTTAGCTTCTCCTTTTGGAAGAGCATGATTGCTATTTCCTGCAACAGCTCTTCTTGAGATAGTCCTGTTGCGAGCACAATATCAGCTGGTATCAAGAGACTCATTGTATTCCCGATCATATTTCGAATATCAATCCTGTTGGCTGAATAATGAATCTAGACAATCACTGATTCGATATATTGTACACCACGCTCCCACTTTGTCATGCTGACCAGAGGGAAGCATCTCACCGCGTTACAATGAACTCTCGTCGAGGGAGTGGAGCTTCGCTCAACATGACAAGGAGCGTCATTGAGGTCGTTGATTGACGGCGAAATCGTTGTGCTGATGCAACAAAGGACGAACGACGATCATCGATCGTCGTTGGTCCTTCGTCGTTCGTCGTTCGTCGTTCGTCGTTCGCCTGTCCTGAGCGGCGTCGAAGGGTCGTTCGTCGTTCGTCGGAATGCGCTACTTGACGGGTGTCGGCGCCGGCTGCTCGGCTGGCGGCTGGGCCGGCGCGGGCGCTGCCGTTGGGTTGGGGTAGGTTGGCTCGACCAGGCGGCCTTGCTGCTTGGCCTTGGCGTGCTCGTCGGCCAGCAGTTTCTCGAACTCTTGCCCGCGCTGCTGCTGGATCTGCTGCGCGATCTGCGTTTCGATCTGCTGCTTGGCCTGCTCCTCGCTCATCGCCGGGCCTTCGCTGCGGCTGATCAGCTTTATGATATGGTAGCCAAACTGGGTCTTGATCGGCTCTTTGGTGGTCTCGCCGGGCTTGAGATCCTGGAACATGGCCTTGTCGAACTCGGGCACGAACTGGCCCTGCGGGACATCTTCGTAGACACCGCCCTTATCCTTCGAGCCGGGGTCCTCCGAAAACTGCTTGGCCAGATCCTCAAACTTCTCGCCTTTGCCCAGCCGCGCGATGATATCTTTGGCCTTCGCCAGCGCGGCCGCATCGGCAGCCGCATCGGCGCCCGCAGCCACACTGATCAAGATGTGGGCGACCGTGCCCTTCTGCACCGGCTTGCTGGCCTCGGCCATCACCTGGTCGGTCACTTTCTGGCGGACCGTGTCGGTGGTCACGAGCGTCTCGGCGATCTTCTGGCGCGCCACGAAGAACGAGGCAAACTGGCGAAACTCAGTCGAGTCGCCGCCAGGCAAGCCGAGCTGATTCTGCACCACCTCATCAAAGCTGGGGGCAGTAGCGCCCGACTGAGCGCCCGATTGAGCGACCGAGTCACGGAATTGGCCGACCGCTTTATCGATCTCCTGGTCACTCACCGAAACGCCGCGCGCCTTCGCGAGGCCAAGCACGAGATTCTGATCGACGAATAGGCTCACGATACGCTTCTCGATATCGATTCGCGAAGGCGCCTGGCCCTGCTGAGGCTGCTTCTGAAAGCCCTGCTCCAGCCGGCCGATCCGCACATCCAGCTCTTTACGGCTAAGCACAACATTGTCGACGCGTGCTACGGTGTCGACTGCCGGGCTGCCGCAGGCGACGAGCGCCAGCATTGCAAGCAGCGCCACAGTCCATCGTTTGAGATACACATTTACTCCTTATTTATCAATTATTGTTATCAGCTGTCAGTTTTTGCTTTTTGTACTTCTTTTTTCGCCCGGCGGGGCGAAAAAAGAAGTACAAAGAAAAAAAGAATCATACATCATTCAGCGAAAGAATAGCCATGAACGCCTCTTGTGGAATCTCGACGCTCCCAACCATTTTCATGCGCTTTTTGCCTTCTTTCTGCTTTTCCAGCAGCTTGCGCTTGCGCGTAATGTCGCCGCCATAACATTTGCTCAACACATCCTTGCGCATCGCCTTCACCGTCTCGCGCGCCACGATTTTGTTGCCGATCGCGGCCTGGATCGGCACCTCAAACATCTGGCGCGGGATCAGCTTGCGCAGCTTTTCGACCAATGTGCGGCCGTTGGCGAAGGCGAAATCACGGTGGGCAATCAGCGAGAGCGCATCTACCGGCGTGCTGTTGACCAGAATATCAAGCTTGACCAGATCGGCCGCCTGGTAGCCGGCCAGCGTGTAATCCAGCGAAGCGTAGCCCTGCGTGCGCGATTTCAGCTGATCGTAGAAGTCGATCACCACCTCGGCCAGCGGAATTTTATATTTCAACAGCACACGCTGCGGGTCGAGATAGTCCATCGTCTCAAATGTGCCGCGCTTGTTGGTCACCAGATCCATAATCGTGCCAATATAGCGCGTGGGTGTGAACACGCTGATCTGCATCACCGGCTCTTCGATGCTGGCGATCCGGACGACGTCAGGCATCTCGGAGGGGTTATCGACCGTAATGACCTCGCCATCGGTGAGCAGCACCTGATACTCGACACTGGGCGCGGTGATGAGCAGCTCAAGGTTATATTCGCGCTCCAGGCGCTCGCGCACGATCTCCATGTGCAGCAGCCCCAGGAACCCGCAGCGGAACCCAAACCCAAGCGCAGCCGATGTCTCCGGCTGGTACGAGAGCGCGGCATCGTTGAGCTTGAGTTTCTCCAGCGCCTCACGCAGATCGACGTAGGCATTCGAATCGACCGGGTACAGGCCGGCGAAAACCATCGGCTTGGCGGCGCGATAGCCTTCCATCGGCGTCGCGGCCGGCCGGCTCGCCAGCGTCACTGTGTCGCCCACCTGGCAGTCGACGACCGATTTAAGGCCAGTGGCGATATAGCCGACCTCGCCAGGGCCAAGCTCGGGCAGCGGCGTCATTCCAGGGCGAAAAGCGCCCAACTCCAGCGTATCGGCCTCGACCTGCGTGCCCATCAGCAGGATGCGCGCGCCGCTCGACAGCAAGCCATCCAGCACGCGCACATAGGCGATCACGCCCTTGTAGACATCGTAGTGCGAGTCGAAGATCAGCGCGCGCAGCGGCTGGTCGCGCTGGCCGCTCGGCGGCGGCACACGCTCGACGATTGCCTCGAGGATCTCGATGATTCCGATGCCCTCTTTGGCCGAGGTGTGCAGCACTTCCTCTTTCGGCATTCCCAGCACATCCTCGATCTCTTGAGCCACCATCTTCGGCTCGGCCCCCGGCAGATCGATTTTGTTCAGCACCGGGACAATCGTCAGGTCGTGCTCCAGCGCCAAATAGACATTGGCGAGCGTCTGGGCCTCGATACCTTGGGCCGCGTCCACCACCAGGATCGCGCCCTCGCAGGCCGCCAGCGCGCGCGAAACCTCGTAAGTGAAATCGACATGACCGGGGCAATCGATCAGGTTCAGCTCGTAAAGCTGCCCATCGCGGGCCTGGTAATCCATACGAACAGCTTTGGCCTTGATCGTAATGCCCTTCTCACGTTCGAGATCCATGCCGTCGAGCAGTTGGTCGCGGCGCTCGCGTGAGCTGATTGTGCCGGTCGTCTCAAGCAGACGATCGGACAAGGTGGTTTTGCCATGATCAATGTGCGCTATGATACTAAAGTTCCGTATTCGACTTTGGTCTTGCATTATTGCTCTGTTCTAGCGCACTGAAGCCAACGCGGTATGGATGAACTGCGCCGACAGCAGTATAGCAGCAAGGGGCGTGGAGCGCAAAGAGATTTTGTAGGGACTGTTCACCTTTTGTGTGTTGTTTTTTCGCCCCGCTGGGCGAAAAAACAACACACAAAAAGTACCATGCTGCTGGCTCCCCTGAGCCTGCCCGCCCTGAGCTTGCCCGCCCTGAGCGTGTCGAAGGGTCGAAGGGTCGAAAGGCAGGCTAAAACTGTTTTGTGCATAAGTCCCAAAGATGACAAGATGACAAGACCTCATCTTGTCATCTTGTCATCGGATCGCTCCATACGCTCGCGATACACCCCCCAGTAGCGCTCAGGGAGCAGCGCCGCCAAGCGGAGCATGAGCTCATCGGTCAGCTCGCTCATACGCTGTTGGGAAATCTTGGAGGGCTCGGTGGGCACAAAGTAGGGTTCACCAATACTGACATGGATGGGCTTACGCAGGCAAACACCGCGCAGCCCAGCCTCGGTTCCCCAGAGCGCGATCGGAACAATAGGACACCCGCTGCGCGCCGCTAACCGCACGGCGCCACCCTGTCCCTCCTGGAGCCCCCCTGTCGCGCTGCGGTGCCCCTCGACAAAGATGATCAGCGCCGCGCCGCCCTTTAGAGCTTCCTCAGCCGCAACCAGCGCGCTCAGGCCGTGGCGGCCACGGCTGACTGGAATCACCTGTATCGCACGCAGCCACCACGCCGCCACAGGGTTGGCAAACAGCTCGGCTTTCGCCAGCCAGGCCGGCCGGAGCGGCAGCGGCAACGATGCGCCTAGCACCCAGGTATCGATCCAGTGCAGGTGATTTACGGCCAAAATCATCGCCTGGCCGCGCGGCTTGAGATGCGCTCGCCCGCTGATCGTCCACTTCCACCAGACATGGCGGAGCACCCAGAGGGCAACCCAGACCAAGATATAAAGCAATACCCCAAGCATCACGGCCTCATATCTATTCTAAACCGTGTGGCCGCCGCGATTATAGCATATTGCGTAAGTGATCAAACTCTTACCTACTCTTAATCTCCTCTTAGCATAATCAGTGTACGATCGAACCCCAAGGGAGCCCGCCGAGCAGCCAGCGCCACCATTGCATTGTGGTGGTGGCTGTGCTACCATGTCGCAATCCCTGATTCAACCCACACCTATCGTCGGCAAGCGCTCAGTACAACAAGCATAGGAGCAGATATGCGCGCTCGTTATGTCAAACAGCTCCACCTGGTCCACGACGATCTGCTTCGCATGGGCAGCCGAGTTGAGCACGCGCTCAGGGATGCGATGCGGGCGCTCGAAACATGGGATACCGGCCTCGCGCGGCATGTCGTCACGGGCGATCAGGAGATCGACGATGCGCGCAACGCGATCGAGGAGGCGGTGCTGGAGTTGCTGGCCACGCAGCAGCCGGTGCTGGCGACCGATCTACGCACCTTGAACGCCACCATCGCGATCGCCGGAGAGCTGGAGCGTGCGGGCGACTATACCAAAGGCATCGCCAAGCGGGTCGAGCGCTGCTTACGCGCGCCGACGCTGCTGGAGGCGCCGGCCGGGCTGCACCGCATGGGCACGCTGGCGCAGGACATGCTGCATACCTGTCTCGACTCATTCGTCCGACTCGACGTACCAATGGCGCGCTCGTTGGCCGGCGCAGATGAGCGCGTGGACGATCTGGAGGATCAAGTCATTGCCGACCTGATGAACGCCGCGCGCCAGGATTCTACTAAGCTCGATTGCGCAATCTGTCTGATCGACGCAGCGCATACCTTGGAGCGCCTGGCCGACCGCACCACCAATATCGCCGAGCGGGTGATCTTTATCGCTACCAATGTCACCGAAGAGTTGAACAGCTAGAACAAGAAAAGTACCGCTATGGATCGGCTGCGAGCGCATGTCACGATCGACGGACGAGTCCAGGGGGTCAACTTTCGCGCCTCGGCCCACCAGCAGGCCCGCACCATTGGCGTGGAAGGCTGGGTGCGCAACCTCGACGATGGGCGGGTCGAGGCGGTCTTCGAGGGTCCGGCCGCCGCGGTCAAGCGCCTGATCAGCTGGTGCTACAGCGGCCCGCGGCCGGCGCGCGTCGATCGGGTCGATGTGGAGTGGGAGCAGCCGACCGGGCAGGAACGCGGGTTCCAGATCGTCTGGTGACCGCCAGGACTGAGGACTGAGTGCTGAGGACTGCGTGAGCAAGACTCAGTCCTCAGTCCTTACCCAGGGCTCGCTCCAGATCCGCGATCAGATCCTCCGGCTCCTCAATGCCGACTGATAAACGGACCAGGCCGGCCGGCACCTCCAGCGGCGACCCGGCCACGCTAGCGTGAGTCATTGCCGCCGGCAGCTCGATCAGGCTCTCGACGCCGCCCAGGCTTTCGGCCAGCGTGAACAGCTTGGTGCGCGTGATCAGCGCGTGCGCCGCCGGCTCGCCACCCTTCAGCAGCAGCGAGACCATGCCGCCGGAGCCGCGCATCTGGCGCCGCGCCAGATCGTGCTGCGGGTGGCTCGGCAGGCCAGGGTAGATCACCTGCTCGACGGCGGCGTGCTGTTCCAAAAAGCGCGCCACTGCCATTCCATTCTCGCAGTGCGCGCGCATGCGCACCGCCAGCGTCTTCAGGCCGCGTAGCACCAGCCAGGAATCGAACGGCCCCGGCACGCCGCCGGCCGCATTCTGCAAAAACTTCAGTCGCTCATACAGCGCGGCATCCTTCAGCACCAGCGCACCGCCGACCACATCGCTATGCCCGCCCATGTACTTGGTGGTGCTGTAGAGCACGATGTCGGCGCCTTGCTCCAACGGACGCTGCAAGTACGGCGACGCGAAGGTGTTATCCACCAGCGTCAGCACCCCGCGCGGGCGCGCCAGCTCGGCAATTTTGGCAATATCGGCCAGCTTCAGCAGCGGGTTCGTCGGCGTCTCCAGCCAGACCAGCCTGGTCTCAGGGCGGATGGCTTCGGCCACCTCCTCCGGGTCGCGCGTATCCACAAAATCGAAGCTGATGCCGTGGCGCGCAAACACCTTGGTGAATAATCGGTAGGTGCCGCCGTAGGCATCGTCGCCGCCGATCACATGGTCGCCCGCGCTCAGCAGCAGCAGCGCGGTGGTCTCAGCCGCCAATCCGGATGCGAAGGCCAGCGCGTGCGTGCCGCTATCGAGCGCGGCCAGCGCGACCTCGAGCGCGGTGCGGGTTGGGTTGCCGCTGCGGGCATACTCGTAGCCCTTATGCACGCCGACCGATTCTTGCGCAAAGGTCGAGGTCTGATAGATCGGCACAATCACCGCGCCAGTGGCCGAGTCGGGTTCCTGGCCAGCGTGGATCGCGCGGGTCGCAAAGCCGTAGCCCTGATATGGATCGCTCATAGTGCCCTCATTGATTCAAACTCAATAATCGACGATAATATGGCTAGAACTTTCGCAGTAGGCATTGTAGCCTTCGGCAGCCCTTCGTCAGGCTCAGGGGAACCGTGGTACTTTTCCCTTTGTTGGTCGTTTTTGCGCTCTACGAGCGCAAAAACGACCAACAGAAATAAGGTACTTGACTATTATCTGTTCCTGGTTGGTGTGTTTCGCCACGTGTGGCGAAACACACCAACCAGGAACACAAAGAAGATGAAGTTCTACACTGCCGTAGGCTAAAACAGCCTTCCGCATGGGTTATGGGCTGGAGAGCGCCCACTGAAGGGCTACTTCAACATCGCGTCCGGCGCCAGCGCGCCGCTGGCCACCCGCTCGCGGAACAGCGCCACGGTCTCACCTACGGCCTGCTTGAGCGGCGTCACGGTTGGCGCGCCGATCAGCTTCTCCAGCGGCGTGGCGTCCACATCTTCGGGCAGCGCCAGCGCAGTGTCATCAAACGTAATCTGCCCGCGCGATTCCGGCGCTGCTGCCTCGATCGCGCCGACCACCTCGCGCATATGCACCACGCTGCCGGTCAGGTTGAAGATATCGGCGCCCGCGAACGGCGTGCGCGCGCAGGCGATAAAGGTCTTCGCCACATCGTCGGCGTACTGGAAAATGCCACGCCCGCCGAACGGAATGTGAAACGGCTGGCCGACCGCAGCGGCAAACATGGCCTTGGTTGGCGACGAGGTCATGCCCTGGTCGCGACCAGGGCCATAGACGGTGTAGGGCCGCAGGCCCACGCTGGCGACCTGGTTATCCTGCCAGTAGATCCGCGCGGTGCCTTCGTTGGCCTGCTTGTAGACGCCATACAGATTGGTCGGGTGGCCGGTGACGCCGTGTTGAACCACCGCGCCGGGCGCGCCGGCATCGGCCGCATCGTAGACCGCCACCGACGAAGCATAGACCACATGACCGATCCGCTGTTTGCGCCGCGCGACCGCCTCGAACACATTCACTGTGCCGACGACATTGACCCGCGCGCCCAGCGGCGGGTCGGCCTTGCAGAACGGCACCTGCAAGGCGGCCAGGTGAATGATATTGCTGATCGCGTACTCGTCGAGCGCGCGCTCCAGCGCCGCCAGGTCGGTGATATCGCCGGCCACGAAGGTCACTTTCGCCAGCTCATCCGGCGTCATGATCAGCTTGAGCCGGCGCGGGTCGCTGGCGAGATCGAACACCACCGGCTCAGCGCCCTCACGCGCCAGGTTGCGCACGACCCACGCGCCGATACAGCCTAGCGCGCCGGTGACAAGGAAACGTTCCGTAGACATGTGCTATTCTCCATCGTTGCTTTCGCGGCGGTACTTTTCATCGATTTGTTCTTCGTTTTTTCGCCCTGCGGGCGAAAAAACGAAGAACAGAAAATATGGAGTACCTTGCTGCCGTTCGTCCTGAGCTTGTGGAAGCTACGTCCTGAGGTGCCCCCTGAGCCTGTCGAAGGGCTTGCCGAAGGGGGCAGGCTCAAAAGCGCTTGAAGTGGCAACCGCGCAAGAGTTCTGTGATTCCTCCGCCAAATTAGAACACCAGCTTGGCCACCTTCAAAATCCCCTGCTTCCACGGCACGCGGTGCGACACGCCCGAGGCGTGCTCGAACTGGGACATGTGCGCGATGTACCATTCGTAGTTGCGCACCAGCGCATCTTTGTTCGAGTACTTCGGCTGGTAGCCCAGCACGCGCTCGGCCTTGTCGATCGAGACAAACGAGTCGGTCGCGGCGGTCTCATAGACCCACTTGTACAGCGGCGAGAGCCGCAGCACCTCCAGGAACCGCAGCGTCCAGATCACTGGCGCGGCCGGCAGGCCGACGATTTTTTTACCGAAGCCGGCGCGATCCAGCACCGCCTGGTAGTCCTCCTTCATCGTCGTGAAGTCCTTCGCGCCAATGTTGAAGGTATCATTCACCTTGTCGCGGTCGCCAGTGGCGGCCAGGTAAATTGCAGCGCACAGATCTTCGACATCCAGCAGCTGGTAGCGGTTCTTGCCGCTGCCGATCATCGGGAAGTTCTTGCCATCCTTGGCCCAATCGTAGAATAGCGCGAACACACCCAGCCGCTCGGGGCCGACGAACGACTTCGGCCGCAGGATCGGGACGCACAGCCCTTGCTTGCGAAAGTCTTTACAAACCTCTTCGGCCTTGACCTTGGCCTCGCCATACGGGCCAACGCCATGGAGTCGGTCGTCCTCCGCCAACGGGTGATGATCGGGGATGCCATACACCGCTGTGGACGAGACGTGAATCACCCGCTCGGCCTTGTGATCGAGCGCCGACTGTAAGACATTGCGCGTGCCGTCGATATCGGTCGAGTAGATGTCGGCCGGCTTATACAGCGGCAGCGCGGCGGCGGTATGCACGACGATATCGACGCCTTCCATGGCGCGATCCACGCTCGAACGATCGCGAATATCGCCGGCGACAATCTTGACCCGATCCTTTTCGGGGTAGTCGAATGGCGCGATGTCGAGCGAGACGACGTTATGCCCGCGATCGAGCAGGTAGCGGACGAGATTGATGCCCAGGAACCCAGCCCCGCCGGTGATCATGTAGGCTTTGCTTGTCATGCTTTCATCCTAATCTCTGCAAGGGAAGTCGGGGAGGGGCTCGGGGGACGGCACTCCAAAGGGTACCCGGCCGCCCCAGCCCCCCGCCTCAAACTGTAAAAGTAGTTTTGGAACGTGCCTTAATCTCTATCCTTCGGCCAGATTGCCGTGATCGCTACAAATTCGCCTGATATTATCTCCGGCGCGTCGGGCGCGTCGATCGACTGCGCCAGCCAATCGTCCAGCTGCCGCGACAGGTCGGCGTGCGCCGCCTCGGCGGTATCCCAATCGGCGCTGAAGACGCGCGCCTTCACTCGATCGGCCATCTCGCGCGCCGAGATCGCCGGCTGCGCGAACGCTGCCAGTTGTACAATTGCAACCGTGGCGCCGGACGAGCGAAGATACTCGATCAGCTGCGAATCGCGGCCACGCATATTCGAGCGACCGGCCGGACGGCCAAGCCCCAGCTCGCGGCGCAGCTCCCACCACTTGCGGCGCACCCGCAGCGGCGCAGGCAGGCTCGTGTCGGCCGATGAAGTATCTTCGAAGGATGTTTCGTCGCTGCCGCATAGCAGCCAGCCGCCCGGCCGCAGCACCCGCCGGGCCTCCTGAATCGCGCGCTGCCAATCCTCGACCAAGTGGATGACATGCACCGCAATAATAACATCAAAACGCGCGGCCTCGAACGGCAGGCTCGTAATATCAGCCTGACGCAGCTGGTAGTGATACGCGGCCACCTCCTGATCGCCGGCGAGCTTGTTGGCCAGTCGGTCCATCATCGCCGCGGAGATATCCACGCCGGTGTAGTCGTAGCCGGCGCGAATGAACGGCAGCGCGATCCGCCCGGTGCCGACGCCCAGTTCCAGAAAGCGCGTATCGCGACCGGCGCCGGTATAGGCCACAACCGCGTCGCGAATGCGCTCGGCCGAGCCATCGGCATAGCCGCGCGTGGTGTCGTAGTGCTCGGCCGCGCGGTCGAAAGAGACAGGCGCCATGTCAACCTCTGCAACAGTCGGCAGGTGGCAGTCGGCAGTCGGCGGTACCGATTTCAATGCTTACTGCCGACCGGTTCACATCCAGCCGGTATGGTTCCTGTTTTTGTTGTTCTGGACAATCCGCCACAGCACGTCTTCGCCGTCGGCGCCCAGCATCTCGCACAGCCCCAGGCAGTAGACCATCAGATCGCCAACCGCGTCGATCATCTCGTCGCGCTGGTCGGTCTCGCGGGCCGGCAGCTTGTTGCTGTTCTTGTAGGCCCTGGCCAACTCACCCAGTTCCTCGGCCATCAGCACGATCTCTTTGCCAACATCGGTGACATTGAAGCCGCGGTTGACTTTGTTCTGGTAGATCTCTTGCTGTAATTTGCTCAGATCGATCATACGGGTAGATTGCTCGACAGCCAATCAAGCGCGCCTGGCGTCTCGCGCCAGATGGCGAGAGCACCCGCCGCATAGGATACCGCTTCATTCTCGTCGCCAAAGCCAATATAGTCAGGCAACTGCCGAGGAAGCCGCTTTTTGCCCAGCAGATAAGCCGGTACGAACTCGTTTTCTTTCAGCGCCTTCTTCAGCGCGGCGTTGGCCTTCTTGCCAGCACCCTCGCGCCGGAACGCCAGGAGCGCGCGCGTGTACAGCCATTCGGCCATCGCGTCGTCCTTGTACTGGTCCAGCAGCTTGGCAAGCGCGATATCATCACCTTGCCGCAGCAGGCAGTTGGCGAGCACGTAGCGAATGCCCTGATTATCGCCCGGGTTGAGGCGCAGCATATCAGCGTAGTGCTCGATCGCCGCCTGGCGCTCGCCAAGTTGCCACAAGCAGCTCGCCAGCCCCGCCCGCGCACGCATGTACGGCCGGGTTTCGATGATGCCCCAGAAATGCCCAGCGTCTTCCTCAAACGTCTGAGGTCCGAGTGCGCGTTCGCCGGCGCTAACCCCTTGTTCGTAGAGACGCTTTGCCTCCGGTAGGCTGCGCGCCTCCTCGGCCAACAGAACGTACGCGTCGGCGCAATCCGGCGAGATTGCGAGCGCCTGGCGGGCCAGCTTGATCCTGCGCGAACCAGTCGCCTCCCAGGCATCGTACATCAGCTCCTGGGCGCGATCCAGCGGATTGGTCGAAGCCAGCGCGGGTATACCACCCGATGAGAGCAATTCCTGCAAATAAGCATTTGCCTCATCAGCCGAGCCGAACTCGCGCTCCTGGAGCAGCTTGCCGATATTCTGCAACATCTGCTCGTTCGCTCGGCGCATATTCGTCGGCGATGCGGGCACGCTGGATTTTGGCGGGACAGCTCTGCCACGCCGCTTTTGCGGTTTCTGATCGCTCATCGTAACCTCCTTTGAGAACCAAGACTGGTCATTGCAGACTGCTTACAGCACACATCATACCGCGTGTTCTATGATTGTTGTGAGATAGGTTGTTCCGCAGGCATGCCGCTCGCCAGGCGCCCAGCCGCATCTTTAAGCACCGCGCGCGCCACATCCCGGCCCAGCTCGACCGCAAAATTGGTGCCGCGATCCCAGGGGTACACCTGGCTCATGCTGGCCCAGAACAGGCCTGGCAGCGGCGTGGCCAGCGGCGGAATGTTGCGCGAGTGGCCGACCGGCACGATCGGCTGGGCGTACGGCTCACGGTGCAGCCAAAACTTGCGCACCCACGAGCGCTCGAAGCGCCCATTGACCGTCTTGAGCGCCGGCATGAAGCGATCGAGCAGATCATCTTCGCTTAGGCGAAAGTATTCATGTGACGGATCAAGGTAGTCGCCGCAGTAGATCAAATGGTCGCCGCCGTAGTGCTCGGGGCCGATGAAGTTGGTATGCTCGACCAGCGCCAGGAACGGGAACTGATCCTTGGGCATGTTGATCCAGTAGAGCTGATCGGTCAATGGTTGATTCAGCGCGATCGTCATCACCACCGCACCCATCGAGCGCAAGCCCTTGAGGCGGCCCAGGTACTCGGGCGGCAGCTGTGGCACAAGCTTGGTCAGCAGCCCCGGCGCGCCAGTGACGATCACCGCGTCGAAATCGCACGGCTCGCCGGCAGCGGGCGAGACACGCCAGCCGCCGGCCGGCTGCCCCGCGAGCGCGATGATCGGCGCCCTCAGCAGCACCTCGACACCTAGCTGGCGTACGCGCGCGAGCAGCGCATCGCAGAAAGCCTGGAAGCCGCCGACGAAGTAGCCCAGCTTAAACGAGCGGGCCTTGAAGCGCGCCCACAGCCAGGCCATGTTGACCTCATCCACATACGGGCCAAACTTGCCTTCCAGCAGCGGGCGAATCAGCACGCGGTAGGCATGTTCGCCCATCCAGCGCCGCGTCCAGGCCACGGCCGTGGTCTGCTCCAGTGTGCGCCAATCGTTCGTCGCATACTTCAGATAAGCGATCGTCGCGCCGAAGCGCACCCGATCGACAAACGGCAGCGCCGGGAAGCGCAGCACCGGCAGCGCGCCGTCGAGCGCCCAGGCCCGGCCGTTCCACCACTGCGCTGTCACCGGAGCGCGGAAGAACAGCTGGTCGGCGAAGCCGATCTCGTCCACTAGCTGCCGGATGGCCGCGTCGGTCTCAAACAGGTGGTGATAGAAGCGCTCCAGTGGCCAGTCCCAGCGCTCATCGCGGAAGCCCGAGGCTAGCCCGCCCGCCTGAGCATCAGCCTCGTAGACTGTGACGGCGTGGCCGGCCTGCGCCAGATCGTAGGCCGCCGTCAGCCCGGCGATCCCCGCGCCGACGATCGCGATGTTCATGCAGCTCTCCGAGCGACCAAAGACGAAAGACGAAAGACCAATGTTCGATCTATCGCGTTCTCGTTCCTCGTTCGTCCTTCGCCTGCCCTGAGCGGCGTCGAAGGGTCGTTCGTCCTCACGGCGACACCTCCAGCCCGCGCTCCTCGACCGCGCGCCCGAAATCGCCCCAGCCGACATGGTCGAGCAGCATGAACAGCGCGCCGAGCAGCGTAATCGGCAGCCACAGCGCGATATGCAGCACCAGCGTGTAGCCGGCGGCCACCGTCTTGGGCACGCTGTAGGCGGTCAGAATCGCGATCCCGGGCGCGTCGAAAGTGCCGACATAGCCAGGGGTCGAGGGCAGCGTGGTAAACAGATTGACCACCGCCGTCATCAGCATCAGCACAGGGAAGGGCACATACATCGCGGGATAGAACGCCCACATCACAAACCAGTACTTGGTCGTCTCACCCAGCCAGATCAGCGTCGAGGAGAGAAAGATCAATGCCAGCTCGCGCGGGCTGCGCAGCGACTGGAGACCTTCGACGAAGCGATCGAACAGGCCGTGGATGCGCGAACGCAAGCCGGCCGGCACCACGCGCTCGACCAGCCAGGCGTAGACACGGCTCATGCGTGCGGGGCGGATGGCCAGCGCCAGGAAGACCACCAGCGCCACCAGGAAGATCACGCTAAATATCGATACCAGCACTGTGTAGCCCGCCGGCAGCGGCGCGAACGGCAGCGTCACAAACACGAACAGCAGCATCACCAGGCCATCGAACAGCCGTTCGAGCACCACCGTGGCCAGCGACACACTCACCGGCACGGCCTCGCGGCGTTTCAGAATATACGAGCGCAATAGCTCGCCGGCGCGGGCCGGGTAGACATTGTTGCCCATATAGCCGATCACCACCACCGGAAACAGCCGCCGCATCGGTATCTGCTTGATATGCCGCAGCATGTAGTGCCAGCGCCATGTACGCGCCCACACGGCGGCGAAATAGACTGCGATGCCAGGGATCAGCCACCAGTAGTTAGCATGGCGCACCGTCGTCCAGAAGCCCGCGAAGTCGAGCCCGCGCAGTGCCAGGGCGAGAAAGACGATGCTGACGACGACCCCCAGCCAGAATTTCCAGCTTCGCAACGACAATACCTCCATCCGAGCCGCCGCCACTCGCCCATCGTTCGGGCGGCACGCGCCGCGCGCCACAGCGCGCAGACGGCCAGATGCATGATACCCGCGCCTTTCGCGCTTGTCAAAGCGCATGGATTGAACCATGCTAATCGAGGATGGCAAGCGGCTCTTCGATCAGGCTGGCCAGCGTATCGAGGAAGCGTGCCCCGCGCGCCCCATCGACGACCCGGTGGTCGCAGGAGAGTGTCAGGATCATCATGGGACGTACGGCGGGCTGATGATTCACTGGTACGACCCGTTCGGCGATCCGCCCGATCGCCAGGATGGCGGCGTTAGGAGTGTTGATGATCGCGGAGAAGGCATCCACCCCATACATTCCCAGGTTGCTCATGGTGAAGGTGCCGCCGCGTATGTCGTCCGGCCTGAGCTTGCCATCCTGCGCGCGCGCGACAAGTTCCTGGCGGCGCGCGGCGATCTGGCCAAGGCGTAAGGTATCCGCCTGATGTACAACCGGCACGAGCAGCCCATCCTCATTCGCCACTGCCAGCCCAATGTTCATCTCCGAATGGAGTATGATCTGGCCATCGATCCAGCTGGCGTTGAGCCGTGGGTGATCGCGCAGCGCGGCGGCGACCAGCTTGAGCAGCAGATCGGTGAACGTCAGCCGCGCGCCCAAACGCCGCCGCGTTTGCTCACGCCAGGCGATCAGCCGCTCAGCCTGGACTTCGCGTATCAGGGAGAAATGCGGCACGCTGGTCCAGCTCTGCGTCGTGCGCTCGGCCATGACCCGCCAGACCGTACTGATCGGCTGAGTCACCTGTGGGTCAACATCCGTTATAGAAGCAGCAGTTGGCAGGCTAGCGACCTGAACCTGCCTAAGAGAACTCAGCCGATCGCGCGCGGCACTCGGCCCACCGATATCGGCGGCGATCACAGCGCCGCCAGGGCCGCCCCCAATCACGCTCCTCAGATCAACCCCGCCTTCAGAGGCCAGGCGGCGCGCTTTGGGGGAGGCCGCCACGAGACGCGGCGCGACAGGAGATCGAGCAGGCTGCGTCGCCAGATAGGCCAGCACATCGGCCTTTTCGACCCGCCCGCCATCCGGCCGAATCTGGGCCAGATCCAAGTTGTGTTCGGCCGCCATTCGGGCGGCCACCGGGCTGGCGCCAACCGCGCGGGCCGGCTCGGGCGCACCACTCGCGGCGGCGGCTAGCGCGGCCGACTCGTCCTGGGCGCGAATGACGGCGATCACCTGGCCGACCGGTATATCTTCACCCGCGTCCGCGCGCAGATCGCCCAGAATGCCAGACGCCGGCGCCTCGATCTCGACCGTGATCTTGTCAGTCTCGATCTCCATCAGCGGCTCGCCTTGGACGACGCGCTCACCGGCGGCTCGCAGCCAGCGCACCAGCCGACCGGTCTCCTGGGCCATCCCAAGCGCGGGCATAATCACGTCTTTCGCCACGACCGATCTCCATCTTTACAGTCAGTCGTGGGGTGGGAGTGTGGGGGCGGGGCGCGCCCCGCCCCAAACCCCCACCCCCGCCGACTATCACGTTGCCACGAATCTTGTCTGATCTCAAGTGCGCCCGCACAACGCCTTCGCCAGATCGACCACCGCCACCGGCGACGGGATCGTGCGATCTTCCAGCACCGGCGAGAAAGGGATCGGCACATCCATCGCGCCCAGGCGCTTGACCGGCGCGTCCAGATAGTAGAACGCTCCATCGGCGATCACGGCGGATAGCTCGGCGGTGACGCCGTAACGCTCGTACCCTTCGTCGATCACGATCGCGCGGCTGGTCTTCTTGGCCGACTCGATCAGCGTCTGCTTGTCGAGCGGAAAGAGCGTGCGTGGATCGACCACCTCGGCGCTGATACCCAGATCCTCCAGGATGTTGGCCGCCTCCAGCGCCACCAGCACCATGCTGCTGGTCGCCACCAGCGTGATGTCAGATCCGAACCGCTTGATATCGGCCACGCCGAGAGGAATGGTATACTCCTCCTCCGGCACCGGGCCTTTGTTGGTCTGGTACATCATCTTGTCTTCCATGAAGACCACTGGGTTATCGTCACGAATAGCGCTCTTGAGTAGGCCTTTGGCGTCATACGGTGTCGCGGGCAGCACGACCTTCAGGCCTGGGATATGCGCGAACCAGGCGTGCAGGCTCTGGCTGTGCTGCGCGGCGCTGCGCCGCCCGGCCCCCATAGTGGTGCGCAGGACCATTGGCGCCGTGAGCTTACCGCCCGACATATAGTGAATTTTGGCGGCCTGGTTGACCATCTGGTCCATCACCAGCGTCGAAAAATCGCCGAACATTATGTCCACCACCGGGCGCATGCCGGTCATCGCCGCGCCCACTCCGATGCCCGTGATGCCCGGCTCGGAGATCGGCGAGTCGATCACGCGCTGCGGGCCGAACTCGTCCACCAGACCGAGCAAAACCTTAAAGGCAGTGCCGGCCTCAGCGATATCCTCGCCGATGATGAACACACGCGGGTCGCGGCGCAACTCTTCGGCGAGCGCCTCTTTGATCGCCTGGCCGAAGGTCAGCTCGCGTATACCGTTGGTTACGGTTGTCATACAGTTGCCCCTGTCAGTCGCCAGTTGTCAGTTGTCAGTTGCATCAACAACTGACAACTGACAACTGACAACTGACGACTCGCATCAGGCATACACATGCTGATCCACCTCACTCGGATCGGGGAATGGGGCATTCAGCGCGAACTCAGCCGCCGCCGCGACATTGCGACGCACATCTCGATCTATCTGGTCGAACAGGCTCGGCTCGGCCGCGCGCTGCTCGATCAGCCAGCCCGCCAGCAGCTTCAGCGGGTCGCGCTCGCCGCGCCAGTAGGTTTCCTCTTCCTTCGAGCGATAGTAATCGCGCTTGATATCGCCAACGTGATGGCCGTGGTAGCGGTAAGTATGGCAGATCAGGAAGGCCGGCCCCGCGCCGCCGCGCGCCCGCGCCACCAGTCGCCGCGCCACATCATAGACCTGGCGGATATCCTGGCCGTCGATCTCCTCGGTGTGGATTCCGAACGCGCGCGGCCGCGCGGGAATGTCGCCGGCGGTCGTCTCGCTGAAATGCGTGTACTCGTTATACTGGTTATGCTCGCAGACGTAGATCACCGGCAGCGTCCAGAGCGAGGCCATATTCATCACCTCATAGAGCAGCCCCTGGCCAAGCGCGCCCTCGCCGAAGAAGCAGACCGCGACCTGGTCGGTACCCCGC
>WNGB01004629.1_pt1 | contig 31285 bp, 29 predicted proteins | sample 5400681 | NCBI WGS metagenome assembly WNGB01 (sample SAMN13153367, study PRJNA577476) | soil metagenome | isolation source: 115 cm soil or saprolite under grassland replicate 2 | place: USA:California | collected 2016-06-15
GCCGCGTGGAGCAGGCGCGGCAGCTTGATGTCGTCAACATAGCGGCCGTCGCCGCGGAGGAAGCGCGGGTCTTCCGTGCGGCGAACAGAGGCTCCGAAATACTTGGCGCCCATGGAGACGCCCGACCATACCAACAGGCGGGGCGCCTGTCCAGAGAGCGATCAGGGCCTGTGAGAGGCGGGCATCTCTCCTCTGGCCATGGCGAGGTGATGCGGGCCGTGGTGCCCGCCCTGGACCAGAAGCCCGCCGAAGCCCAAGCCGCGGATTCGCGCCACCGTCTTCACGTCGCTCGGGTCACGGGCGATCACGGTCAGACGTGCGCCGTCGGCGATGGACTCGGCTGTGGCCGACCACCCGGGCATGCGGTCGAGCTCGGCGGCGTGCGGAATGACCATGTCGCGGATCGAGCGCGCCGTGCGCCCCTCGCCCGTGATGTCCATCGCGAGGCCTCCCGCTACCTGCGTCGCCTTGACCGATGCGCGCAGCACCACCTCGTTCATGTCGATCAGGTGCTGGCGGAGGCGCTCCATGTCCACCTTGGACCAATCGGTGGCGGCGTCGGCCTCGAGGATACGCACGACCTCGGCCATCGCGCCGAAGGCGTCCTGCCCCGGCATGGCCGATCCGGAGGGGTAATGCTGCTGATGCATGCCGTGCTGCATGGCGCCCTGAGGCACGGCGCCCTGAGGCATGGACCCGTGGGGCATCTGGCCCGACGGCATCTGGGTTCCCGGCGGCGTCGGCGGCGGGCCCTGGGCCCATGCGCCGCCCACGACGAGGGAGACCCCGAGCGCAACCCACCCACACGCGATCACGGACGATCTTTTCATGGCTTCCTCCTGTCGGTGAGAGTGATCGAAGCCAGTATGCCGGCAGGGTCGCGCAAAGGCTGTGACCTAGGTCACGCGGGCGCGCCGCCCCGCGCCGCCTCGGCGAGGCGGTCGGGGTCGCGGATCACGATCCGGGCGCGGCTGCGCTTGATCGCACCGGCACGCTCGAGCTGGGCAAGGGCCCGTGAGACCAGCTCTCGCACCGTGCCGAGGCGCGCGGCGAGCTGCTCCTGGGTGAGCGCGACATCGACAACGGTCCCCGGCGACACGGGCCGGCCCGACGCGGCGGCGCCGGCCTCGATGTGGCGAGCCAGGCGCTCGGTGACCTGGCGGAAGGCCAGATCCTCGACGAGCCCGGCGAAGCGGCGCACCCTTCGCGCCATGGCTTCGAGCATGGAGAGCGCGACGGCCGGATGGCGCCGGCAGAGATCGAGCACGGCCTCGCGCGGCACGAGCACGAGCCGCGTGGGTTCGACGGCGACGGCCGAGGCTATATAGCCCTGGCCGTCGAAGAGCGGCGCCTCGCCCAGGGTGGCGCCCGCGCCCTCGGCGTGGAGCACCTGCTCGCGCCCGCGCGGAGACACCTGGCGCATCTCCACTGCGCCCTCGGCGACGACGAGAAGGCCGTGACACGCATCGCCCGTCTCGAACGCGTGCTCTCCTCGCTGGAGCGCGCGCTGGCGGCAGCGCCGGGCGAGCCGCGCGAGCTCGGCCGCCGGCACGGAACGGAAGTAGTCAACCCGGCGGAGCGTCTCCTGCACCGGGTCGCCTCGCGCCCGCGTCACGCGGAGCCCGCCGCCGTCCGCGCGCGGGGATCGAGCATTTCGTTGAGCGCCTCGCCCGCCAGGTTGAACGACAGCACCGTGAAGAAGATGGCCGCGCCGGGGAAGAGCGGCATCCACCACGCCTGCTGGAGGAAGTTCTGCGCCTGGTTGAGCATGCCGCCCCACGAGAGCACGTGCGGGTCGGCGAGACCCAGGAAGCGCAGCGAGGCCTCGGCGAGGATGGCGGACGGAATCTGGAGCGATCCCGCCACCACGATGGGCGGCAGCGCGTTCGGGAGGATCTGCCGGCCGATGATGCGCGCATCCGAGGCGCCGAGGCCGCGCGCGGCGACGACGAACTCGCGATCGCCCAGCGCCAGGAACTGCGCGCGGGTGAGCCGCGCGGCCGTCGGCCAGCCGACCAGGGCCAGCACGATCACGACCAGGCGCAGGTCGGCGCCGAAGATCGCCGCCACGACCACCTCGTCGAGACGCCCGCGCCAGTAACCCGCCGCGGCGCCGACGGTGACGCCGATCAGCACCGCGCCGCCCGCCGCGGCGAGCCCGACGAGGAGTGAGACGCGCGCGCCGTAGAGCACGCCCGAGAGGAGATCGCGGCCCAGGTCGTCGGTGCCGAGCCAGTGCCCCCGCCCCGGCGGCATCAGCGCGCTACCGCCCAGCGTGAAGGGATCGGCGGGAGCGACCCACGGCCCGATGACGGCGACACACATGAAGAGCCCCGCGCCGATGAGCCCTCCCAGGCCCAAGGGACGGCCTCGAAGTCGCCGGAGGAGGTCGCCGAGGGTGCCGCGCGCCGCCACGGTCAGCTTCGCTCCAGCCTGATGCGCGGATCGATCACGGCATACGCCAAGTCCGCGAGCAGGTTGCCCACGACCACGCAGACCGACACGAGGAGGAGCCCGCCCAGCATCACCGGATAGTCGCGGTGAAGGATCGAATCGAAGATGAGGCGCCCGAGGCCGGGCCAGGCAAAGACCGTCTCAGTGAGCACGGCGCCCGCCACGAGGTGCCCCACGTTGAGGCCCATCATCGTCACCACCGGCAGCAGTGCGTTCCTGAGCGCGTGCTTGTAGATGACCACGCGCTCGGAGAGGCCCTTGGCCCGCGCCGTCCGGAGATAGTCCTGCGCCCCGACGTCCACCAGGCTCGCGCGCATGAGCCGGACATTGAGCGCGAGATAGCGCGTGGCCAGCGTGAGCGCCGGCAGCGCCAGGTGGTGGAGGACGTCGAGGGCGCGGCCGGCCGGGCCGAGGCCGAAGAAGGTGCCGCGCATGCCCTGCGTCGGGAAGAGATCGAGCTTGAGCGCAAGCCCCATCAGGAGGAGCTGGCCGAGCCAGAAGACTGGCAGGGAGTAGCCCACGAGTCCGACGACCATGAGCGCATGGTCGGCCGTGCGGCCCGGGCGCCGGCCGCATGCGATGCCGAGACCGATGCCCGCCACGCTCGAGATCAGCAGGGCGGAGCTCATGAGGAGGAGCGTGGCGCCGAGTCGCCCGGCAATCAGGTCGAGGACAGGCTCGTTGTAGAAGAAGGAATAACCGAGGTTGCCGCGCAGCACCTGCCCCGCGTAGCGGGCGAACTGGACCCAGCGCGGCTGGTCGAGACCGAAGCGCTCGCGGACCTGTCTCACGTAGTCAGGGGGCGCCGGGTAGTCGCCGACCAGCACCTGCACGGGGTCGCCCGGGGCGAGCTGGATGATGGCGAAGCCCAGCACCAGCATGCCGAGGAGGAGCGGGCCGAGGCTCAGGAGCCGCCGGCCGATGAACGCGAGCACCGGTCAGCCGCGGAGCAGCGCCACGAGCTCCGGCAGCGCCCCCGGCGACTCGATCCGGTCCACGAGGTCCGCCACCGCCCAGGCACGAGGGCCAAGCGCGGCTTCGGCCAGCGCGAGGAACTTCTCGCGGAGCTCCGCATCGGAGAGCGGATCCTCCCAATGACCGCGCGGGATCTCGACGCGCGAGGAGACGCGCCGGCCGGCCGTGGTCTCGACCTCCACGGTCTGTCGCTCCCCGTGCGCGGCCGGATCCACCTCGAGGTCGATCTTCGTCATGAGCGCGCGGGCATCAGGATCCCGGAGCGCGTCGGCGGTGAATTCGTCGAGCGTGAGCTTACCCCTCAGGATGATCCAGGCGAGCGCGTAGGCCACGCTCATCTGCGCGTCGAGCACGGTCTCCACGCGCTTCGTGCCGATCATCCGCCGGCTCATCTCGGAGAGCACGACCCGCACGCGGCGGACGTTTGCGGCCGTGAGCCCGTGCCCGGCACGGAGTGCCTGCATGGAGTCGGCCGCGCTGTTGATGCCCCAGCAGACCGGGTAGGGCTTGATGCCCTTCTTCATGATGCGGAAACCTTCGCCCAGATCTTTCAGAGCCGCGAGGGCATCCGCTTTTCCAGGAACATAGGTCTCGAAGAGCCCGCCCCACGCGGCATCGAGCACTTTGCGCGGGCCCGTGACGCCGCGGCGCGCGAGCACGGCAGCGGTGAGCCCCGTCTCGGCGGACTTGCCAGGGTGGATGCGCTTGCTCATGGCGCCGTCGGCCATGAAGGCCCAGGTGCCGCCGACGTAGGAGCCGGCCAAGCCGAGGGCGTGCGCCGTGCCCGCTGCGTCGAGCCCAATCACGCGCGCGGCCGCCGCGGCGGCGCCGAGAGCGCCGTACACACCCGTCGTGTGCCAGCCGCCGAGCGTCATCGTGTCGTAGCTCGCGGCGTCGGTGAGCCGCGAGGTGATCTCGTGGCCCGCGACGAGTCCCAGCAGCAGGGCCCACCCGTCGGCGCCCGCCAACTCGGCCGCCGCCACCGCGGCCGGCACCTGGCAGGCGCCCGCGTGGCCTCCGCAGCCGATGTCGTCGAGCTCGCGAAGGTGCGCGTGGGTGCCGTTGAGCAGCGCGGCCACCTGGGCGGGAGCGGAGCCCGACCTGCCCCAGACGGCGCACGGGCCCGAGCCACCGAGGTCTTCGCGGACCTTCACGAGCAGGGCGGCCTCGGGAGTGGTCGAGCCCTGGAGCGCGCAGCCGAGCGTGTCGAGCAGGCAGCGCCGCGCCATTCGCACAACATCGGCCGGCAGCCGATCGAACTCGAGCGCGGCGACCCAGCGGGCCAGCGACTCCGAGACCGTGGGCGAGGCCGGGCTATTTCCCGTCACTCACCCACACTTCGTCCCAGCGCTCGTGCGACGAGCGGCTCTTGAAGATATTCTGGACTCGCCCGCGCGCGACGTTGGTGTCGCCGTACTCGAACAGCGGGATGGCGGGCAGGTCGCGCGCGAGGATCTCCTGCGCCGGGTAGTAGTACTTCGCGCGCTCCGCCTGCGTCGTCGCGGAGGCGGCCTGGCGGAAGAGCTCGTCCAGCTTGGGATTGCAGTTCCGCGAGACGTTCGCGAAGGGCGCCGGCCTGATATTGTCGCAGACGTACACGCGCGCGACGCCGACCCCCGGGTCGCCGTACGTCGTGTAGTTGTGGATGTGGATGTCGAAGTCGTAGTTCTTGTAGACCTTCTCCAGCATCAGCGAGCGCTCGAGCGGGACCTGCTTCGCGTTGACGCCGACCGCCCGGAGCTGCTGGGCGACCACTTCCGAGGCCTTGTTCGCGGCCGAGTTGGCGGGATCGTAGACGAAGCGGAGCGTCAGGCGCTCGCCGTTCGCCCCCTTCGGATAGCCCGCCTCGTCGAAGAGCGCCGCCGCGCGCGCGGGATCGTAGGCGTAGATCGGCACGTTGGGGTTATGCGCCCAGGCCAGATTCGACGGAATCGGGCTGATCGCCGGCTTGCCCTGGCCGAAGTAGCCCTTCTCCACCAGGAACTTTTTGTCTATGGCGTGCGCGATGGCCTGACGCACGCGCAGGTCCCCGAGCGCCTTCGTGTCCTTGAGGTTGAAGAAGAGCGTGACGACCTCGGGAAAGAGCATGTACTCCTTCACGACCACGCCCGGCAAGGCCTTGATCCGGCCCGCCTGCTCGACCGGCAGGAAGAAGGAGTAGAGGACATCCACCTCGCCCTTCTCGAAGGCGATCACGCGCGAGGCCGGGTTCGGCATGACGCGCAGCACCACGCGATCGAGGTAGGGCTGGCCCTTCTTGAAGTAGTCGGGATTGCGCTCGAGCACGTAGTGGCTGCCCTTGACCGCCTCGGCGATCTTGAAGGGCCCGGTGCCCACGGGTTTGCGGTTGAACTCGGCATTCGTGATGTCTTGCCCGGCAAGCAGGTGCTTGGGCACGATGGCACCGGTGTTGAGCGCCGTCATGAAGACGAAGGGGCCGAAGGGCGCCTTGAGCCTGACCACAGCGGTGTATGGATCGGGCGTTTCCACGGCCGTGACCAGGGAATAGCTGTTGCGGCCGACCGGGTGGTATTTCGCCAGCACCTCGAGGTAGCTGAACTTGACGTCCTCCGAGGTGAAGGGCTTGCCGTCGTGCCACTTGACGTCGCGGCGCAGCTTGAAGGTGTACGTGAGCCCGTCGGCGCTCACCGTCCACGACTCGGCGAGATCGGGATGGTTGCGGTAATCGTTGTCGAGGTAGGTCAGCCCGTTGAAGAGCTTGCCCATGAGCGACCACGCTTGCGTATCCGTCGTGGTGCCCGGGTTCATCGTGGGTGGGTCCGCGCTGATCGCCTGGACCACCGTGCCGCCGCGGACGGGCGTCTGGGCCTGGGCGGCTACGGGAAACAGGACGAGCGCGACTGCCAGAATAACCTTCAACATGTGATTGTCTCCCTAAAGGTCCCCGAGCATGGCGTCGACGGCGGCCTCGAGCTTGCGCGCGGCTTCGGCGAGCCGGGCACCGATGCCGGCCACGGTCGTCTCGTCGGTCTGGAGGCCGCGCTCGAAGAGGTCGGCCTGGCGGAGCGACTCTGCCGGCGCGGGGCCGCCCCGCATGGTGCGCGCCCCGATGAAGCGCCCCGGGTCGAGCGCCGCCTTGATCTGAGCCGCATCGAGGCCGGCCGGCTTGCCGTGGTAGACGACCGCCGCTTCGTCGAGGAGCGCCGGCGTGACACCCTCGGGTCCGAGTCCGCGGTCCTCGCAGAGCCGGACGAGGACGCCGACGATCTGGTGCGACGTCCGCCACGGCAGCTTGCACTCCCGCACGAGCGAGCCCGCCAGGTCGGTCGCCGTCGCCCAGTGACGCCACGCCTGCTCGCGCATGTGATCGCGGCGGATGCCCAGGGCCGGGAGCAGCTCGCAGAACCAGTCGAGATCCCGCGCGCACTCGTCGCAGACGCGCCAGAGCATCTCGAGGGCGTAGTGGCGCTCGGTGATGGGCAGTCCCGTCGGCCCCTTCAGTGCGTGGTAGGACGTGACGACGCAGCCGAGCGCCTCGGCGGAGGCGCCCTTGACCTCCGCCGGCCCGATCACGTTCTTCTTCTGCATCATGATGCTGGAGGTGTTGCAGAAGCGGTCGGGGATGTCCACGAAGGCGAACTCGCTCGTGCTCCAGAGGATGAGATCGTCCGCCCACTTGGCCATGGTGTGGTAGAGGATGGCGACGGCCATGGGCACGTCCAGGCTGTCGTCGGCGTTCAGCTCCAGGATGGCGTCGGCCATGTTCTCGTGGATCGCGTCGAAGCCCAGCAGCTCGGCTGTCCGCGTGCGGTTGAGCGGGAAGTCCGAGCCGACCATGATGGCCGCGCCGGCGGGGCTCGTGTTGACGCGGCGGTAGACGCCGTGGAGCCGCTCGAAGTCGCGCGCCAGATTGGCGACCCAGGACAGGAAGAGGTGCGCCAGCGTCATGGGCTGGGCGTGCTGGCCGAAGCTGTAGCCTGGGAGAATCGTGTCCGTGTGCTGCCGCGCAAGCCCGAGCAGCACGCGGCGCAGCTTGTTCACGCCTTCCAGGAGCCGGAGCACCTTCTCGCGCTGGAGGGTATTGATACCGACCGAGGAGAGATCGCCGGAGCTCCGGCCGAGGTGAAGCCGCCCGCCGATCTCCTCGCCGAGCGTGCGGATGAGGAACTGCTCTCCGGAGTGAAGCCCGCCGCCCGACTTCGTCCGCACCTCCTCGACGCCCTCCTTCTCCATCCGGCGGAGCGCCGTGAGGATGGCCTGGCCGTGCTCCCGGGCGAGCAGTCCCTCCTCGACGAGCATGACGGCCTGGGCCTTGTCGAACGCATGGAGCGCGTGCAGCATCAGCCGCGCGCGGCCGGCGGTCAACCGAGCCAGCTGCGGGAGCATCTCTTCACGGAGCCTGATGCCCGGGGCGCGGAAGCCGCGGTACTCTGGCGAGGGCTGCTTGAGCATGAGCGGGACTCCCTCCTGGGTGAGCCGCCGTATGATAGCAGTCGCCGGGGCAAGGATTCAACGACCGAGAGGAGCGCGCGCGATGATCGAGACACTGTTCGACCTGGTGAACGCCGACGAGGCGCTGGTGCGCCGTGGGCGCTTTCTCAGCTGCGATTTCCTCGTCGAGGTGGGCGACGCGCCGTATCACGTCTCCGTGGAGCGCGGCCGCATCGCCTCCGTCACCCGCGGACCCGAGGAGATGCGCGCGTGGCGCTTCGCCATCCGCGCTCCGGAAGACGCCTGGCGCGAGTTCTGGCAGCCGGTGCCGCGCGCGGGCTACCACGACCTCTTCGCGCTCACGCGCTTCGGCCGCGCGCGCATCGAGGGCGATCTCCAGCCGCTCATGGCCAACCTGCGCTACGTCAAGGAGGTCCTCGAGACTCCGCGGCGCCTCGCGAGGAGCGCCTGACATGACCGCGCACATCGAGCCGGCCTTCATCGAACCCATTCGGGGGCGCTACGTGCATCTCACCCTCGGCGGACGCGCCTGCCGCGTCTACTTCGAGGAGGCCGGACGCGGCATTCCGCTCCTCTGTCTCCACACCGCGGGGTCCGACGGCAGGCAGTTCCGCCACCTCATGAACGACCCGGCCGTCACCGACCACTTCCGCGTCCTCGCCTTCGACCTGCCGTGGCACGGCAAATCCACGCCGCCCGTCGGCTGGCAGGACGAAGAGTACCGGCTGACGACGGCGGCCTACGTCGAGGCCGTGATGACCTTCAGCCGCGCTCTGGAGCTGGACCGGCCCATGGTCATGGGCTGCTCCATGGGCGGGCGCATCGTGCTGCAGCTGGCGCTCGAGCACGCGCGCGAGCTTGGCGGCGTGATCGGGCTCGAGGCGGCCGACCATCAGACGCCCTGGTACGACACGGAATGGCTCCACCGCCCCGACGTCCACGGCGGCGAGGTCTGCGCGGCGCTGGTCTCAGGGTTGGTCGGCGCCCCCGCCCCCGACGAGCACCGCTGGGAGACGCTCTGGGGCTACATGCAGAGCGGGCCCGGCGTCTTCAAGGGCGATCTCTACTTCTATCGCGTAGACTCCGACTTTCGCGACCGGGTCGGGCGCATCGACACGTCGGCCTGCCCGGTCTTCCTGCTGACGGGCGACTATGATTTCTCCTGCACCCCTGACGACACGCTGCGCACGGCGGCTAATATCAAGGGCGCGGAGGCCGCGATCATGGAAGGACTCGGCCACTTCCCGATGAGCGAGAACCCGGCGCGGTTCCGCGACTACATCCTGCCGGTGCTCGAGAAGATCCGCGCTACGCGGCCGGAAGGCCGTCGAGGAAGTCGCGGAGCACCCGGTTGAAGGCTTCCGGCTGATCCAGGTTCGACGAGTGCCCGGCGCCGGCGATCACCTCGAGCCTCGCGCCGGAGATCTTCTTCGCCATGTACTCGGAGGGAGCGCGAAACGGCTGGTCCTGATCGCCCACGATGATCAGCGTGGGCACCCGGATGCCCGCGAGGCCGTCGATCACGCGTGAGCCCTCCTGGGCCAGCATGCCGCGCGCGGCATGCGCCAGGCCCTGCGCCGAGCGGTGCTCGCCCATCGCCTCGCGCATCTCCCGGCTGCGCCCGCTGAGAGCATCGAGCCCGCGCGCCTCCAGCTCCGCCGCGCGCTCATGGGCGCGCTGATTCCAGCCGGCGCGCGCCTCGGCGTTCCGGTAGCCAGGGCCCGAGTCGCAGATGACGAGGGCGCGGGCCATCTCGGGGTGCGCAAGATAGAAGTCGAGCGAGGCGTAGCCGCCCAGCGAGAGGCCGCCCACCACCGCGCGCTCGACGCCCAGGTGCCGGAGCAGCGCGCGCATGTCGGCGACCGTCAGGCCGGCCGAATACTGCGCGGGATCGCCGGGACTCCCGGTCTGGCCGTGCCCGCGCATGCTCCAGCTGATGACCTGGTAGCGGTCGCCGAGGGCCTGGTGCTGCCCGTCCCACATGCGGCGCGTGGCGGAGTAGCCATGGCTCAGCAGCACGGGAGGCCCGCTCCCGGACACCGCGTAGTCGATCTCGATCCCGTTCAGCCGCGCTCGACTCATCGTCACGCTCCTCCTGGCCCGTCAGCTTACCAAAAGTAGTGCTAGACTTCTGACTCTATGACGGCCCCCGAGTGGAACCGCTACGCGCGCGCGCTGCCATCGATCGCGGTCGCCGTGGGACGCACGCCCCTGGTCAGACTCAACCGCGTCACCGCAGATGTGAAACCGTCGATCTACGTCAAGGTCGAGTGGTACGGCGCGACGGGCAGTCTCAAGGACCGGATCTATCTCCACATGTTCGAGCGGGCCCTAGCGCGCGGGGATCTCAAGCCGGGCATGCGCGTGCTCGAATGCTCCACGGGCAACGCCGGCATCGCCTGCGCCTGGGTCGCGGCCGTCAAGGGTTACGCCTGCACGATCGTGATGCCCGAGGGCATGAGCGAGGAGCGCAAGAAGATCATGCGCGCCTATGGCGCCCTACTGGTCTTCACCAAGGGCGGCGAGACGGCCGGATCGGCGCGTTCGTGGACTCGCAGGGCTCGGGCGGGCTCCTCACCGGCGTCGGCCGATACCTGCGCCAGCATGACCCGACCGTGCGTCTCTACGCCGTCGAGCCCGCCGAGTGCGCGCTGCTGTCCCGACGCGCCTGGGGGCACCACGGCATCGAGGGCATCGGCGACGGCTTCGTGCCGCGAAACCTCGACGTCTCGCTCCTGACCGGCGTCATCACCACGACGACCGAGGACAGCGTCGCCATCGCCCGAAGGCTCGCCAAAGAGGAAGGCATCTTCTGCGGCATCTCGAGCGGCTGCAATGTCGCCGCCGCCCTCAAGCTCGCGCGCCGCCACCCGGAGCTTCCCTCCATCGTCACGATCATCAACGACACGGGCCAGCGCTACTTCACGACGCCGCTCTGCGGCGAGGCCAAGCACGTGGACATCCCCGAGCGCCCACATCCCCTCGACCCCTATACGGTGGACCAGCTCGACCGCTACCAGAAGCAATGGGAGATCATCGAGTGACGATCTCGCCGCGCGAGTACGATTTCCAGGCGGCGCGGCTCCGACTCGAGCACAAGCCCAAGTCCGCGGGCGAGAAGCTCTGCACGCTCGACGACGCCGTCGCCCGCGTGCGGGACGGCGACCACCTCGCCTTCGGCGGCTGCCTCTTCTCCCGCACGCCGCTGGCGCTCGTGCGGCAGCTTCTTCGCCGCCGTCCCAAGGGGCTGACCATCTCCCGCAACCTCATGTGCTACGAGGGCGAGTGGTGCATGGTCGCGGGCGCGGTGGACAAGGTCGTGACGTCGTGGATGGCCATCGGCTTGCCGTGGGGGCTCTCCAAGATCGTCCGCGAGTACGTCGAGTCGGGGCGCGTGCCGATGGAGGAGTGGAGCCATCTCGCCCTCGGGCTCCGTTACCGCGCCGCGGCAATGGGCGTGCCCTTCCTGCCTTCCCTGACCATGCTGGGCTCAAGCCTGGTGGACGTCGGCGGGTCCAAGACGATCGACTGCCCGTATACGGGTGAAAAGCTCCTGGCCGTGCCGGCGCTCTTCCCCGACGTGGCGATGCTTCACGTGCATCGCGCCGACCGATTCGGGAATTGCCAGATCGACGGCTACCCGCACATGGACGCCGACATCGCCAAGGCCGCGGCGACGGTGCTCGTGACCGCTGAGGAGATCGTGCCGGAGGAGGAGATCCGCCTTCACCCGGATCGGACGGTCATCCCCGGCTTCATCGTGGACGCCCTCGTCCACGTGCCCTACGGCTCATACCCTCACGAGTGCTACGGCCTCTACGACGCGGAGCCCGACCACTTCAGCGCCTACGTGGACGGCATCACCCAGCGCGGTGCGGCCGGCGTCCAGGACTATCTCGAGCGCTACGTCTACGGCCCCGCGAGCCACGCCGAGTACCTCGCCCTCTTCGGCGAGGCGGCGCTCGCGGAGGCGCGCCGGCGCGCCAGGGAGCTCTGCTCGTGAGCGGCCCCGTCAACGGCGTGACGGCGAACGAGCTGCTCGCGGTGATGGGCGCGCGCGAGCTCAAGGACAACACGACGGTCTTCGCGGGCGTGGGCGCCCCCATGATGGCCTCGGGCCTCGCCCAGCGGATGCATGCCCCGGGGCTGACCATGGTGATCGAGGGCGGCATCGTCGGCCCCAGGTGGAAGCCGGGCTCGCTGCCCATCTCGACCAACGAGATGCGCGCGGCCTACCGGGCCCAGATGCTGCCGGGCATCACCGACGCCTTCCTGCTGGCGCAGCGCGGCTTCCTCGACGTCGGCTTCATCGGCGGCGCCCAGATCGACCGCCACGGCAACCTCAACACGACCGCCATCGGCGGCAGTTACGACAGGCCGAAGGTGCGCCTGCCCGGCAGCGGCGGCGCCAACGACATCATCTCGCTCTGCCGCGAGGTCATCATCCTCACGGTCCACGAGAAGCGCCGCTTCTCGGAGACCGTGGACTTCATCACGGGCCCGGGCTGGCTCGAGGGCCGCGACAGCCGGCGGAAGCGCGGTCTTCTCTTCGGCGGCGTCTCGCGCGTGGTGACGACGCTCGGCGTCTTCGGCTTCGACGCAGAGAGCCGCGGCATGCGTCTCGAGGCGCTGCACGCGGGCGTCACCGTGGACGACGTCAGGGCCAATACCCTCTTCGACGTGCAGGTATCGGACAGGCTGACGACGACCAGGCCGCCGACCGGCGAAGAGCTGGGTATTGTCCGCATGCTCGACCCGGCGAGACAATTTCTCTAGCCCACCCCTCACCCTGCTCTCTCCCCTGAGGGGAGAGGGGGTCGATTGGATCTTCTCCCCCCCGGAGGGCGATAGGGCAGGGTGAGCGGGTGTAGATTTTTGGAAAGGAGCGATGTGACTCAGTTCGGTCTGGCTCTCAGGAACTTCGTCGGGCCGGGCGAGGTGCCCGACGTCGAGGGTCTCTACGCCTACGCGGAGCGCGCCGAAGCGCTGGGCTTCGAGTCGCTCTGGGCCTGGGACCATGTCCTGCTGGGCGTGGAGCCCTCCTTCCCCATCCTCGACTCCGTCACCACGCTGGGCGCCGTCGCCGCGCGCACCAGCACGATCAAGCTCGGCACGGGCGTGCTGGTGCTGCCGCTGCGCAATCCCGTGGTCGCCGCCAAGGCGCTCGGCAGCCTGGATGTCATCTCGGGAGGCCGCTTGATCCTGGGTGTGGCCGCGGGATGGTACGCGCGCGAGTTCGACGCGGTGGGCGTGCCCTTCAAGCAGCGCGGCAGGATCTTCGAGCGCAACCTCGATATCCTGCTGCGCCTGTGGACCGAGGGGCGCGTCACCCTCAAGGTCGACGAGTTCACCCTGCGAGAGGCCGTCATGGTGCCCCGCACCGCCCAGCGCCCGCGGCCTCCAGTCCTTGTCGGCGGCTACGTCGATGCCGTGCTCAAGCGCGCGGGCACGGTGGGCGACGGCTGGCTGACGTACTTCTACACGCCCGAGAGCTTCACCAAGTCGTGGCAGAAGGTCCAGGCCTTCGCCCGAGACGCCGGGCGTGATCCCTCCACGCTCACGGCGACCAACCAGCTGGCGGTCCAGGTCGGGAAGAACCGGGCGGAGACCGAGAAGGACATGCGCCACTGGCTCTCGACCGAGTGGGACACCGCGGCCTGGAGCGAGTCCACCATCGACCACGCCATCCACGGCTCGCCCGAGGAATGCGTCGAGCAGCTGCGCGCCCACGTGAAAACCGGCGTGAACCGGATTATCCTTATCCCGTACCGATACGCGCCCGAGCAGGTGGAGCGGGTCGCCAAGGAGGTCTTGCCAAAGCTATGACGACGCACATCGACATCAACTGCGACATGGGCGAGAGCTACGGCCGGTGGACGCTCGGCAATGACGAAGGCGTCATGCCCCACATCACCTCAGCCAACATCGCGTGCGGCTTCCACGGCGGTGACCCCCACGTGATGCGCAAGACCGTGGAGCTGGCCCTCAAGCACGGCGTGGCCATTGGCGCCCACCCCGGCTTGCCGGACCTCATGGGATTCGGCCGCCGGCGCATGGAGGTCTCGCCGCAGGAGATCAAGGACTACCACCGCTACCAGGTCGGCGCGCTCAATGCCTTCGTCAAGGCCGCGGGCACCACGCTCCAGCACGTCAAGGCGCACGGCATCCAGTACCACATGTTCGAGGAGAACCTGGAGCTGGGCCGCGCCTCGGCCGAGCAGGTGCTGGAGCTCGACCCCACCCTGATCCTCATGGTCATGGCCATGACCAAGTACGACGCCGAGGCGCGCAAGACCAAGGCGCGCGTGGCGGCCGAGGGCTTCGCTGACCGCGTCTACGGCGACGACGGGCAGCTCGTCTCGCGCAAGCTCGGCAAGGACGCGCTGGTGTCCGACCCCGCGAAGGCGGCCGAGCAGGCCGTGCGCATGGTGATGGAGCAGGAGGTCACGACCATCACGGGCAAGACGATCACTGCCAAGATCGACACGATCTGCATCCATGGCGACAGCCCGGGCTCCGACAGGATCGTGGCGGCGGTGCGGGAGGGACTCGTCAAGGCGGGCGCGACCGTGAAGCCGCTCCGCGACTGGTTCAAGGGCTAGGCTTCTCGAGCCTCACCGGGCCTTAACGGCTGCGCTGACCGGTTCGACGTTGATCGCCGCCGGGATGATCGCCCGCGCGCCGGGCGTCCGCGGCGCCGCGGTCCATGTGGCTGACGGCTGCAGGGCCCGAGCCAGCCGGGCTTGGTCGTCGAGCGCGCGGGCCGTCTGGGTGATGATCTCGGAGGCGGTGACCCGGTCCTTGAAGACCCATTTGACGGTCGCGTCCACGCGTATCCGCGCCGTCTGCCTCGTGAGCCGATCGAGCTCGATGTCGATGTCCCCATCGCCGGCCTCGGCCGTGATCTTGAGCCCGCCTTCCGTCTGCTCTCGGGCCTTCACCGCGATGTTCATCCGCTTGAGCGCCTGGAGGGTTGCTGCCTCCAGGGTCTCCACCGGCGCCGTGACCGCCAGCCCTATCGCCCAATAGCTCCCAGTCATCGCCGCCTCCTCCGCCCGCGATTTCGTGGGTCATTGGTAGGCAAGACCGATGCCAGTCGCAGGTGCACGGCAACGCAGGAATGGCGGGCACTTGCCCTATGGCTGGAGCGCGCGGTTGTCGCGGGGCCGACGGCGCGGAGTGGACAGTGTCAGAAAGCCGGGCCGGGCCTTCGGCCTCATCGGGACTTAGCGGCGGCGCTGACCGGTTCGACCTTGATCGCCGCCGGGATCACCGCCGGCGCGGCGGGGGCCCGCGGTGACGCGGACCGTTTGGCCGCGGCCTTAGCAGTCTGGGCCTGCCGGGCCTGGTCGTCCATCGCGCGTGCCGTCTGCGTGATGATCTCGGCGGCGGTGGCGCGGTCCTTGAAGACCCATTTGTAGCTCGCGTCCACGCGTATGCGCGCCGTCTGGCTCGTGAGCCGATCGAGCTCGATGTCGATGTCCCGATCGCCGGCCTGGGCGGTGATCTTGAGCCCCCCGTCCGTCTGCTCTCGGCCCTTCACCTCGATGTCCATCCCCTTGAGCGCCTGGAGAGTCGCCGCCTCCAGGGCTTCCACTGGCGCGGTGAAGGTCTTGTAGCCGATGCTCTCGAGATTGTAGGAGACGCTGTGGCCCGTCGCCGTCCCCACGCCGGCGCTCAGGATGGCCAGCCCCAGAGCCACGCAACCCTGGCTACCCACGAGGGCCGCCAGAGCCAACCCTATCGCCCAATACCTTCCAGTCATCGCCGCCTCCTCCGCCCGAGCCTTGCTAGGCGTTTCCCGGGCAAGTCCGATGCCAGCCGCGGATGGACGGCAACGCAGGGGTGGCGGGCATTTGTCTTACCGACGGAGCGGGCGATTGTTTTGGGGTCGACGAGGCGGCGCGGACAGTGTCAGAAAGCCGGGCCCCCGGTCGGGGTGAGCGCGTCGGATCGACACGACGAGCTGTCCATTCAACCTTCGAGCACCCATCCGTACTGGGTCAGGCTCGGCCTCGGGCCCTCTTCCCGGTAGGCCGCTCCGAGCTTCGACACGTAGTCGGGCGGTACCGGGTTGCGATGCGCCTTCGGATCGATGCCGTACACGCGCGCGGCGCCGAGGCCGAAGATCTGTGCCTTCACCTCCGGTGTGAGTGGACGGTACCCGAATCGCTTCATGAGCGACTCGGGCATCGTGAATCGGCGAAGCGCCTCGATCTGCCACTGAGGCGATCCCCACCAGATGGAGTCGGTGCCCCACAGCACGTGATCCGCGCCGAAGGTCTGGACGAGCATGCCGAGCACATGGGCGCAGAGCAGCGGCGAGGTGATCACCATCTGGCCGAACGTCGAGCCGAGCTCCGCGTAGATGTTGGTGAGATTCGGATTGCGCTGGCGGATCTCGCAGAGGTCGGTCACCCAGTCGACGCGCGCGGAGGTGCGGAACTCGTCCCGGGCCGCGTCGAGCGCCGGTCGAATCGAGTGAAACGCCGCGTGATAGACGATGAAGTTCAGGTCGGGAAAGTCCTTCGCCGCGCGCTCGAGGTCCCTGGGATGCCAGTACTCCTCCACGCCGCTCTGTAGCGGCAGTCCCTTGTGCAGGCAGATGTTCCTGATTCCGAGCCGGCGCGACGCTTCCAGCATCGGGTAGGCGACCTTCTCGTCGTCCACGCGCCACGGCTTGGGCGGGTTGCCGAACGGCAGGCCCGTATAGCCCTTCCAGGCGCTGATCTTGAGATCCGCCGCCTGACGCCGCATCTCGTCCAGCTCGGTCGGACCCTTGTTCGGGGAGACGAGCCCGTGCGCAACGAGCCGTTGCGACGCGGCCAGGCGGTTGATCACGTCGCGCGTCTCCGCCATCTTGTCGGGCGGCAGGATGTTGCCCGCGTCGGTCGCGGACGGGATGCCGCTGATGACGGCGACCGTCGTGTCGCTGTCGAGAAAGATCTCCTTGACGTAGTTGTCGAGGTAGAGATCCTCCATGGTGCCCCGGTCCTTTCCGAGCTCGGGATTCCAGGAGCGCCCGACCCGGCGTAGCCCGAGGAGGTTCGGAAACTGGCGTGGAGCGGCGACGTGATGAGTCTGGATGTCGAAGATGAACTGGCCCGACGGCTTCCGCTCATCGGCGGCCGCCGACTCGATCGCCTCGACAGGATCGATCTCGAAGAATGGCCCGAACACCGTGTTCAAGGCGAGGAAGGCGGAGGCCATTCCCGCGCTGGAAGCGAGGAAGTCGCGCCTGCTCACTCCGAGCCGGCGCGCCTTTCGTCGCGCGTCGTCATCGAGCAGCGCGGCGACGCGCCGCTGCTCTCCCGTCTGGGGCATCGGGATGTACTCCTCGTTCGAGATCACCTGCATGGGAAGCGGCGAAAACCCGTCCGTCCCGACATCCCGGCTCCACTTCCGGACCCAGCGTCGCTCGCGCATGCCCGTCCTCCTCCTCCACGACATGAAGTCGCCGAGATGGTGACGCGAGAAGTGTCCCTGGGCTTGGGCCCACGAAGCATCAGCTTCCGGCGCGAATCAAGCCCTCGAGCCGCGCCGTCGCGCTGTCCCAGTCGAAGCGCGAGGTGACAAAGGCCTGGCCCTGCCTGGCGATCCGCTCCCTGAGCGCACGATCCTCGACGATGCGCTTGAGGCAGGCTGCGAGGGTAGCCACATCGCGTCGTGGCGCGACGAGCGCCGTCTCGCCGTCCGTGGCGTAGTCGCGGCAGCCGCCGTTGTCGAAGGTGACGAGCGCGGCGCCACAGGCCATGGCCTCCATGGGGGGCATGCCCAGCCCCTCGTCCCAGGAGGGGCAGAGGTAGATCGGGCAGCGGCTGTAGAGCCAGGCGAGCCGATCCTGGGACAGGTTCTCAAGGAACTCGTCATAGGGAAGCGCCTCGCGCGGGCGCTTGACGCCGAAGCCCACCAGCAGGACTTCCGGGTGCCGCACCTTCACGGCGGCGATCGCCTCCAGCCCCTCCCGCACGCCCTTCCACGCGTAGTCGTGGTGGAGCATGAGGACGCGGAGCGCGTCGTCGGATCGCGCGCCCGACACCGGATGAAACAGGTCGCGGTCGACGGGAGTGACGAGGACGTCCGCCGCGCTGTCGAAGCGCTCTTTCATGATGCCGGCAAGCCAGGTCGAGATCACGATCTTTTTCAACGGCAGCGCGTAGGTGGCGTCCACCCGCTGCGGTTCCCCGTGGTAGAGGCTCTCGTAGTGCTGGATGAAGTAGAACTTGGCGCCGGCATCGGCAGGCGCCCGGGCAACGGCGTCGGCCGACTGCCACGCTGTGGCGACGATGGCGTCGGCGCTGGGCAGCCGCCCGGGAACCCATCCGGATACCCAGCGCACCCGGGCGCGGAAGCCCGGGATCCACTCGGGCCCCCGGCTGCGGAAGTTGCGCCACCATGCGCGCCACGGCCGCCTGGCGGGCACGATCACGGTGACGTCGTGGCCGCGTCCCGCGAGGCGATCGGCGTAGGTCAGGATGGCGCGCACGCCGCCCGCGATGCGGATATGCGGCGCGAGGAAGGTGATTTTCAGGAGCCCACCCTCTGGCCCACACCACCCTCACCCTGCCCTCTCCCTCCCTGGAGGGAGAGGGAAATTTGGAGGCTTCGCATCACCTAGATGGCCATGGAGACCTGGCCGCCGCGGCGGTAGGCGCCCGGATCGAGCACGACGTTGATGCACGTCACGTCGGCCGATCCCATGGCCTGCTCGAGCGCGGGGCGCAGCTGCTTGGGCTCCGTCACCTGGACACCCTTGCCGCCGAGCGCCTCCACCATCCGGTCGAAGCGCGTGAAGGGCAATGACGTCGCCACCTGGCGCTCGGCACCGAAGAAGGACAGCTGCGGGTTGCGGATCTGCCCCCAGCCGCCGTCGTTGCCGATGACGACCGTCATCGGGAGCTTGAAGCGCACGGCCGTCTCCATCTCCATGCCGTTCAGCCCGAAGGCGCCGTCGCCCGCGATCAGCAGCACCCGCTCGGCGGGACGCAGCAGCTTGGCCGCGATGGCGAAGGGCGGCCCCACGCCCAGGCAACCGAAAGGCCCCGGGTCGAGCCACTGCCCCGGGCGCTCGAGCGAGACGACCTTCGACGCGCAGCCGACCACGTCGCCCCCATCGCCGACGATCGTCGTCTGCGCATCCACGACGGCTGCGATCTCGTGGCCGAGCCGGTAGTGGCTGATGGGCACGCTGTCGGAGAGCCGCTCCGCCATGAGCCGCTCCTGGCTCTCGTCCTCCTTCTTCTTGATAGCCCGGCGCCAGGTCTCGAATCGCGCAGCCGCATTCTTCGGCAGGGCCATCTTCGCGTGTTGCAGCGTGAGACCGATGTGGGAAGCGAGTCCGAGCTCGAGAGGCCGGTTGCGTCCCAGCTCGGCCGGATCGCAGTCCACCACCACCACGCGCGCGTTCTCGGCAAAGGACGGCGGCCGTCCATAGCCCAGGCGGAAGTCGAGCGGCGTGCCGAGGACGAGCACGAAGTCGGCCTGGCCCAAGGCGAAGCCCCGAGCCTGGGAAAAGGCGAGGGGGTGGCCGGCGGGCAGAGAGCCGCGCCCCGCGCCGTTCATGAAGACGGGCAGGCCCGCCGTCTCGGCGAAGGCCGCGAGGTCGGCTGCCGCGTCGTCCCAGTACACGCCGCTGCCCGCCATGACGAATGGACGCTCGGCACGCGAGAGCAGCTCGGCGAGCTTCTGGACCGATTCCGGATCGGGAGCGAGCGGCCGGCGGTGGAGATACGCGGTCGGGATGGGAGCCAGCCTGTCCTCGACCATGGTCATGAGAAGATCCACCGGGATCTCGACGAAGACCGGCCCCGGCCGTCCCGTCAGCGCGGTGCGGATCGCCGTCGTGAGCACTTCGGGAATCTGGCGCGTCTCGGACACCGTCCACGACCCCTTGGTGATGGGCTTGAGGAGGTCTACCTGCTCGACTTCCTGGAGCGAGCCCAGGCCGCGAAGGCCGAGGGGCGCCGCGCCGCCGATCAGCAGCAGCGGGCTCCTGGCCGAGTAGGCGTTGGCCACGCCCGTCACGGCGTCCGTCACTCCCGGTCCCGCCGTCACCGCGGCCACGCCGATATTGCGTGTCAGCCGCGCGTAGGCGTCGCCGGCGTGAGCCGCCGCCTGCTCGTGGCGGACGTCCACGACCTCGACTCCCTCGGTGATGCAGCCGTCGTAGATCGGCAGGATGTGCCCGCCGCACAGCGTGAAGATGTGGCCGACGCCCGCCTGCTTGAGCGTCCGCGCCACCAGGTGCCCGCCGTTCAGCTCCGCCATGCGCTTACCAGAACCTCTCCCACTTCACGCTCTTGCGGTCCATGCCTTTCTTGACGAGGGCGTCGCGCACGGCGTTGACCGTGTCGCCGCCGCCGCACACGTAGACCACGAGCCGGTCCACGCTGTGAACGAGCCGATCCACGACGGCGGCCGCCTCACCCGTCTCGCCGCGCCAAACTGCCTGCGCTTCCCGCACCGCCGGCATATAGGTGAAGCCTGGATAGCGCCGCGCCAGAGAGCGGAACTCGGCGTCGTAGAGGAGCCGCGAGGGATCCCGCGCCCAGTAGATGAGGCTCGCCGGTCGGCCGAAGCCGGTTTCGTAGAGCTCGGCCAGGATCGAGCGCACCGGAACGATGCCGATCTCCTCCGCGACGAAGATCGCGCGGCGCGGGTCGGCCCGGTTGAAGACGAACCCACCCGTCGGCCCCTTGAACTCGACGGGGTCGCCCGGCTTGAGCGCGCGCAGCCACTGAGACCCCATCCCACCCGGCGCCACGTCCACCGCCAAGGTGATCGTCCGCTTGCGCGTGGGCGAAGAAAGCATGCTCCACGCCCGGACGGTCTGGGGCCCGAACGGCACCGAAATCCACTGCCCCGCCGCAAAATCCAGCTGGGCGGGCTCCACCATGCGGAGATCCACCTCGATGACCTCTGTCTGCGGCCACCGAATAGCAGCCACCTCCGCCCGGCACTCCCGAGCCTTCGGCGCCACTACCGCGGCCTATTCATGAGCGACGGGACCGACGCCAGGCCCCGCCCGCCTCGCGCGCAATCCGCTCATCAAGAAATCAGGCAGACCGAAATTTCGGGAAGAGGTCAGCGGCGAAAGCCTCGATCTGCCGTGCCTCGTCAGAAGCGTCGCAGATCGCGTCGAGGACGAAGTAGGAGCAGCCGGCCTCGATGAAGCGCGCGAGCTGCTCCGCGCACTGACCGGGCGTGCCGATGATACCGTACTTCTTCGCGAGCGGTCCGAAGTCCTGGGCGTAGCGCTTCGAGAGCCGGTCGACCCAGACGCGCTCGGCGCTCTCGTAGTCCGTGCCGAGCGTGATGAAGGTCAAGTGCGCCTTGACGAAGCCCTCGAGCGTCCGCCCCGCCATGGCCGCGGCCGCCTCGATCTTGGCGAGACTCTGCTTGTAGCGCTCCGGCTGGACGACATAGGAGATCCAGCCGTCGCCCTGGCGCCCGGCGCGGGCAAGGGCCGCGTCAGAGCGGCCGCCGACCCAGATGGGCGGCGCGGGCGTCTGGACGGGCTTGGGGTCTATGCTCACGTGCTCGAACTGCGTGAAGCGCCCCTTGAAGCTGGCCGGCGAGTCGCGCCAGAGCGTGCGCACGACGTCGATGCCCTCGGTGACGCGCGCGCCGCGCTCCTTGTGGGGGATGCCGCAGGCCTCGAACTCCTTCGGGTTCTCCCCGCCGACGCCCACGCCGAAGATGAGGCGGCCGCCCGAGAGCACGTCGAGGGTCGAGGTGATCTTGGCCGCGACTGTCGGCTGGCGCAACGCGAGGAGATAGACGCCGACTCCCAGCTTGACCCGGCTCGTGATGGCGATGTACGAGGCCAGAAGCGTCAGCGACTCGTACAGTGGGTTGTGGAAGGAGACGTGGTCTCCCGTCCAGATCGAGTCGAAGCCGAGCGCGTCCACGCGTCGCGCGATCGCGAACTGCTCCTCGGGTGGGTGCGGCGTCAGGAAGGCGCCGAAGCGGATGGGCGGCATCGCTCACCTCGGGAAGGCGTCCTTGACCCCGCCGTCCACCGTGATCGTGCAGCCCGTGGTCTTGGCCGAGCGATCGGAGGCCAGGAACAGCACGGCCTCCGCCACGTCCTCGGGCAGGATGGGTGCGGCCAGGATATTGCGCTTGCGGTAGAAGTCCTCGAGCTGCTCGACGGCGATGCCCTGCGCGCGGGCGCGCTCGCGACGCACCTCTTCCGACCAGAGCCTGGAGTCGCGGAAGACGGCGTCGGGGTTGACGATGTTGGAGCGAATGCCGTGCGGTCCGCCCTCGAGCGCCAGTACCTTGGCCAGCTGCGCCTCCGCGGCCTTGGCGGCCGAGTACGCGGCGAAGTCCTTGCCCGGCGACATGACGTTCTTGGTGGCGACGAACACGAAGGCGCCCCCCAGACCCTGCGCCTTGAGCACGCGCATCCCCTCGCGCGCCACAAGGAAGTGGCCGGTGGAGTTGACCGCGAAAGAGCGCTCCCAGTCGGCAAGCGTCATCCGGTCCACGGGTGAGGAATGCGCGATCCCGGCGTTGGAGACCACGATGTCGAGGCCGCCATAGGCCAGCACCGCCTCCTCGAATCCCGAACGGACCGACGCTTCATTCGAGACATCCATCCCGACGCCGATGGCCCGCAGACCGCCCAACCCGGCGACGACTTCCTCGGCGACCTTCCGCGCCCCGGCGGCGTCCAGGTCTGCGACAACCACGTGAGCGCCCTCGGCTGCGAGACGAAGCGAGGCGGCGCGGCCGATTCCCGAGGCGCCGCCGGTCACCAGCACGATGCGCCTCGCCAACTCCTTCTCTGGAGGCGCCTGGCTGAGCTTGTAGAGCTCGAGCGGCCAGTACTCGATGTCGAAGGCGTCCTGGGCGGAGAGCGACGCGTACTTCCCGAAAGACGTCGCCGCGCCCAGGACGGAGATGGTGTGGTGGTAGATGTCGTTGACGATGCCCGCGGTGCGGCGGTCCTTGCCCGTCGTGAACATGCCGAGCCCGGCCACCGTGATCACGCGCGGGAAGGCGTCCGTCAGCGTCGCGCCTCCGGTGTTGTGGGAATTGAAGTAGGCGGTGTATTCGGCGCCGAAGCGGTCAACGGAAGCCTTGATGGCCGCCGTGACGGCCGCCGGATCGCGCGGGTTGTCCACGGGGACGAAGCAGGGCAGCCGCTTGGTGTAGATGGTGTGGTCGGGAGTCGCGGGGCCGATGGTCGAGAGCGCAGCTCCTTCCTTCGAGCCGGCGAACTCGAGGACATCGGGGGCGTCGTCGAAGGCCATGATCACGCGACGGTCCCGGCCGACGAGGCCACGCAGCGCCGGAGCCACGGCCAGCGCGACGCGCCGCCTGTCCTCGGGTGACGCGACGGCCACGGCAGCGCCGCCGAAGCGCGCCCGTCCCTTCGCGCGATGCTCGATGGCCTCCTCGGCCCGGCTGATCAGCTCGATGGTCGAGAGATACGCGTCCTGGACGGTGGCGCCCCAGCAGATCGTCCCGTGCTTCTCGAGCAGGAGCGCCTTGGCCTTGGCGTTGCGCTCGAAGGTGAGGGCGACCTCGCGCGAGATCTGGAAGCCCGGGCGCCGGTACTGGAGCGCGATGACGTCGCCGCCGTAGACCTCGCGAAGCACGTCCGCCGCGCGGTCGTTGTTGGTCAGCGAGACGATGGCATCCGCATGCGTGTGGATGACGGCCTCGGCGGGCAGGAAGCCGTGGAGCAGCGTCTCGATGGATGGCCGCGGGCTCGCCGGCTCCTGGAGCGCATGCGCCAGGTAGTCCACCATCTCCTGGTCGCCCATGTCCTTGCGCTCGAGGAGCGCCAGGATGTCGTCCATGCGCACGCCGGGGAAGTGCTTCCTCTCGATGCTCTTGAGGTCCGAGCCCGAGCCCTTGACGCGGAGCACGCGGACGTCCCGCCCCCGATAGTCGCGCTCGGCGCGCTTGATCGAGGTGTTCCCCCCGCCCCACACCACGAGCGAAGTCTCCGCGCCGATGAGCCGCGAGGCATAGACGAGGAGGTCGAGGCCGTCGAGGTTTTTCGCGGCGGCGGCGTCCCAGCGCGAGCGCATGAGGACACCATACCCCGAATCCCCATCGTGGTACAACCGAGCCCATGGCTCTACCCGGGCCGCTTCCGCGCGAGGTGGAGACCTACTATGCCAAGGGCAGCGAAGTCGGCCGCCTCTTCCGTGGCCACGGCACGATCGAGCTCGCCCGCACCCAGGAAATCATCCTGCGTCACCTGCCGCCACCTCCCGGCGCCGTGCTCGACGTGGGCGGCGGCCCCGGCGTGTACGCCTGCTGGCTGGCGGCGCGCGGTTACCGCGTCACGCTCATCGATGCCGCGCCGCTGCACGTCGAGCAGGCGCGGGCGACGTCGGCCAGCCAGCCGGACCATGCGCTGGCCGGCTGCCGTCTGGGCGATGCGCGGCGGCTCGATGAAGGCAACGCGAGCGTGCAGGCGGTGCTGCTTCTGGGCCCCCTCTATCATCTGACGGAGCGGCGCGACCGGATACAGGCCCTGCGGGAGGCGCGTCGGGTGCTCGAGCCTGGCGGTCTCCTCTTCGCCGTCGCAGTGGGGCGCTATGCCTCGCTCTTGTCGGGCGTGGCCGATAATCTGCTGGGCGATCCCGAGTTCGCCGCCATCGTGGCGCGCGACCTGCGCGACGGCCAGCACCGGAATCCGACGGACAAGGAGTACTTCACGACGGCCTTCTTCCATCGGCCCGAGGAGCTCGAGGCCGAGGTCCGGGAGGCCGGCTTCGAGCTGGTCGAGCTGCTGGGCGTGGAGGGCCCCGGCTGGCTCCTGCCCGATCTCGAGCAGCGCTGGGCCGACCCGGCGGAGCGGGAGCGCTTGCTTCAAGCCGCGCGAGCGGTGGAGCGGGAGCCCGCGCTATTGGGGCTCCCCCCGCACCTGCTCGCCGTCGGCCGAAAGGCGCTCTAGAAGCGCATTGACACCCCGCGGCCGTCCGGATTACCTTCCGGTCACGGGGGACGGGGAGGTCTCCGGATCATGTCGAGCACGTACCGCTATCAGATCCCGGTCGAGCAGACCCAGTGGAAGTTCGAGGGGCAGAACGAGACCATCCTGACCTGGGAGTACGAGGACGGGCGCTCGAAGCTCCTGGCCCTCTACGACAAGGGCAAGAAGCAGCAGTGGGACGCGGCGACGCGCATCGACTGGTCCCAGGACCTCGACCCTGAGAACCCGATGATGCTGGACGACCGGGCCGTGCCCATCTGGGGCTCGCCAGCCTGGGAGCGGCTCACCGAGAAGGAGCGGGTCCGCGTCCGCCACAACCTCCAGGCCCAGACGCTCTCGCAGTTCATGCACGGCGAGCAGGGCGCGCTCATCGCCACGGCCAAGATCGTCCAGACGGTGCCCGGCGTCGACGCCAAGTTCTACGCCGCGACCCAGGTCATGGACGAGGCCCGCCACGTCGAAGCCTACGCGCGGCTGCTGCACGAGAAGTTCGAGCTGGCCTACCCGATCACGCCCGGCCTCAAGACCCTCCTCGAGCAGACGATCAGCGACCGCCGCTGGGACATGACCTACCTCGGCATGCAGATCCTGATCGAGGGTCTGGCCCTGGCGGCCTTCCAGCGCATCCGCGACACGGCGAAGAATCCGCTGGCGGCCGCCGTCAACGCCTACGTCATGCAGGACGAGGCGCGTCACGTCGCCTTCGGTCGACTCGCGCTGCGCGACTACTACCCGCAGCTCTCCGAGACGGAGCGCGACGAGCGCGAGGAGTTCGTGGTCGAGGCCTGCTACCACATGCGCGACCGCTTCAACCAGCGCGAGGTATGGGAGACCCTCGGGCTTCCGGTTGAAGAGTGCATCCAGGTGGCGCTGCAGTCGGACCAGATGAAGCAGTTCCGGACGCGTCTCTTCACCCGCATCGTGCCGACGGTCAAGGACATCGGCCTCTGGGGCCAGCGCGTCCAGAAGGCCTACGCGGACATGGGCGTGCTCGACTTCGCTACCATCGACGCCGAGGCGCTGCTGGACAACGACGCCAGAGTCGCCCAGGAGTTCGACGCTCGCCGGCGTTGACAAGGAGGACTGCGGTTGCGGCCCTGGGCCTCCTGCTGGCGCTGGCCCCGGGCGGAGTCGCGGCGGACGGGATCATGCTCGTCCAGGCCGGCGCATTCTGGATGGGAAGCGACACCGATGATCCGAACGAGGCGCCGATGCACCGCGTGTACGTGCGCGACTTCTGGATCGACCGTCACAAAGTGACCAACGCTGAGTTCGTCCAGTTCCTCAACACTCGGGGCGCGAAGAGCGCCGAGGGTGAGGACTACTTCGACTGGGACGACCCGGATGTCCGCATTCACGGCCCAGCCCGCGGGCCCGCCGGTCCCTACGCGCCCGATCCCGGCTTCGAGAGCCACCCGGCGGTCGAAGTCTCCTGGTTCGGCGCCCGCGACTACTGCCTCTGGCGCGGCAGGCGGCTGCCGACGGAAGCCGAGTGGGAGAGGGCGGCGCGCGGCGAGGACAGGCGGCGCTACCCGTGGGGCAGCGCGCCGCCCGCCGCCACGCGCGCGATCTACGGGCGCGAGTACAACGCGACGGCGCCCGTGAGCGCGACCACGCCCGAGGGCGAGAGCCCCTACCGCGTCCAGGACATGCTGGGCAACGTGAGAGAGTGGACGGCGAGCGAGTACCGCCCGTATCCGTACGTGGCCGCTGACGGGCGGGAGGCCGCCGGACGCTTCGCACGTCGGGTCGTCCGCGGCGCCAGTCACGACGACCCGGCCGGCCTGCTGCGGGTGACGATACGGCGGTACTACGAGCATCGCGGGGCGGCGCGCGGCCATCACTTCATCGGGTTCCGCTGCGCCACATCTGAGGACTTGGGGGAGGTCGCGAAATGAGAGGCCTGATCATGGACTACCCGCTGACGCTCACGCAGTTCTTCGAGCGGTCGCGGAAGATCTTCCACCGGAAGACGATGGCCACGCGGGTGCCCGGCGCGGGACTCCAGCGCTACACCTACGCCGACTACGCGGACCGCGTCTGCCGGCTCTCGGCGGCGCTCGCGAGCCTCGGGCTCCAGAAGGGCGACAGGGTCGGCACCTTCGCGTGGAACTCCCACCGGCACATGGAGATCTACTTCGCCGCGCCCTTGATGGGCATGGTGCTGCACACCGTGAACATCCGGCTCTCGCCCCAGGACCTGACCTACATCATCAACCACGCCGAGGACCGCGTGCTCATCGTGGACGCGAGCCTCTGGCATCTCCTCGAGCCCATCCGCAAGGACCTCAAGAGCGTCAAGCACGTGATCGTCATGAAGGACTCGCCAGCGGCCGAGATCCCCGCGGGCGCCCTCGACTACGAGGCGCTCGTGGCCGACGCGAAACCCGTTGACGAGTGGCCAGAGCTCGACGAGACCGACGCCGCCGGGATGTGCTACACCTCCGGCACCACCGGACATCCCAAGGGCGTCGTCTACACCCACCGCGGCGTGTATCTGCACTGCTTCGCCTCGTCCACGGTGGACGTGCTCGGCATCTGCGAGCGCGACGTCATCCTGCACATCGTGCCGATGTTCCATGCCAACGCCTGGTGCGTGCCCTTCGCCGGCGTGATGAACGGCTCCACGCAGATCTTCGGCGGCCCCAACCCCCAGCCGCGCGACATCATCGAGATCGTCCACAACGAGCGCGTCACGCTGGTGGGCGCCGTGCCCACGGTGTGGGTCGCCGTCCAGGCCATCCTCGAGAAGGAGCCGCAGTGGGACATCTCCTCCATCCGCTGCATTCCCATCGGCGGCTCGGCGGCTCCCCGGACTCTCCTCGAAACGTTCGACAAGAAGTACGGCGCCTACATGCTGCATGCCTGGGGCATGACGGAGATGTCTCCGCTCGGGACCGTGTGCCGCCCCCGCTCTTACACGGACAGCCTCTCCGACGAGGAGCGCTACGCGATCCGCGCCAAGCAGGGCGCCATCGTGGCGGGCGTGGACATGCGGATCGTGGACGATGCCGGCAAGGTCCAGCCGTGGGACGGCAAGAGCGTGGGCGAGATCCAGGTGCGCGGACCCTGGATCACCAGCGGCTACTACAACAACCCGGCCGGCGCCGCGCAGTTCACCGAGGACGGCTGGTTCCGCACCGGCGACGTGGCCTCGATCGACCCCGAGGGTTATGTCCAGATCACCGACCGGACCAAGGACCTGATCAAATCTGGCGGCGAGTGGATCTCGAGCGTGGACATGGAGACGACCATCATGATGCACCCAAAGGTGCTCGAGGCCGCGGTCATCGCCGTACCGCACCCGCAATGGCAGGAGCGGCCGCTGGCCTGCGTCGTGCCCAAGCCCGAGTTCAAGGATCAGCTCGGCTCGAAGGAAATCATGGAGTACCTGAAACCCCTCGTCGCCAAGTGGTGGCTGCCCGACGAGGTCGTCTTCATCGACGCGGTCCCGAAGACCTCCGTCGGCAAGTTCGACAAGAAGGTCCTGCGCGAGCGCTTCAAGGACTGGAAGCCGAAGGCGTAGGTTCTCGAGTTACCTACGCTCTTGCCTGTCTCTGTCGTTACGGCTCTAAGCCGCGCACGGTCATCTTCAGCAGGTCCCCGGGGCTCACCACGAGTCCCGCGGCCGTGCAGTCCCAGGACTGGGCGACCGGTTGCAGGATGAGCTTCACCCGCTGCCCCGTGGCGAGGTTGCGGCAGACGACGGTGCTGGGCTCGAAGTTGATCGCCGAGCCACCGACCGGCAGATCGAGCGGTGAGCCGCGCACCGCCATCTTCAGCCGGTCCCTGGGATTCACCCCGAGGCCTGCGGCCGCGCAGTCCCACGATTGGGTGCCCGGCTGCGGGATGATCTTTACCGGCTGCCCCGTGGTGACATTCGAGCAGACCACCTTGATGGGCTGAAAGCCGGTCGCCGAGCCGCCGACCATCAGGTCGAGGGCGATCGCCCAGGGGAACATCAACGGTCGACCAGGGAACGCTAACTGCGCCGCGACCAGTAGCTCCATCCCGGTGCCATCCAGGTTCGCGCGCTGGATGGTGTGCCGACTGTAGTCGGTCCAGTACATCTTGCCGCCGGCCACGTCCAGAGCGATCCCCGCGGGATCACTCAACCCCGTGACCACGTCCTCCACCCCGGTGCCGTCCAGGTTGGCCCGCTGGATCTTGCCGCTGCCGGTCCAGTACATCTTGCCGCCGGCTACGTCCAGCGCGATCCAGGAACCGCTCAGCCCCGTGACCAGGGTCTCCATCCCCCTACCGTCCAGGTTCGCGCGCTGGATCTTGCCACTGTCGGTCCAGTACATCTTGCCGCCAGCTACGTCCAGCGCGATCCCGGTGGGATAGCTCAAGCCGGCGACCAGGTCCTCCACCCCGGTGCCGTTCAGGTTCGCGCGCTGGATCTTGGGATCGTCGTAGGTGACGGTCCAGTACATCTTGCCGCCGGCCACGTCTAGCGCGATCCCAAAGGGCTCGCTCGGATTTGTGTGCGTGACCACTTCCCTCCCACTGCCGTCCAGGTTCGCCCGCTCGATGGTGTAATAGCTGATGTCGGTCCAGTACATCTTGCGGCCGGCCGCGTCCACCGCGACGCCCAGGGGCACTCCCAGCACGTCGATGCCGAATATCTCCTCCACCCTGCCGCCATTCAGGTTCGCCCGCAGGATATCGACGTCGTCGAAGCCGGGATCAACGATCCAGTACATCTTGCCGCCAGACGCGGCCGCGTCCTTTGGCGCCAGCCCCGCCACGGCCAGCGCCACCATGACCAAGCCAAGGAGCACAGATATCAACTTGGAACTGCGATATGGCATCATTTTCGCCTCGTCTCTCTCTGCGGATCAGGGCGGCAGGTCTATCTCCCTGACCGCGCGCTCGGCGATCGTGGTGTCGACGAGGTCCTCGTAGCGGTGGGTCTTCTTGATGAAGCCGCCCGTCTGTAGGATTTCCTGGAGGTAGTCGAAGCCGGGGCGCCGCAAGATGGGGTCGCGGGCCCAGGTGCCCTGCCTCGCGTAGCGCTCGACGGCGCGCTCGAGGATCACGCGCTCGATGTCAGGGAAGCCGGGCGCCAGCGCTTCCGCGATGGCCTTGGCGTCGTGCTCCGCGAGCCAGCGCTGCGTCCGGTAGAGCGCCCGCGTGAACCGGAGCACGGTGTCAGGCTCGCGCTGAAGGAATTCCCGGGTGGTCATGTAGGACGTGAACGGCACCGGCCCCGTCGCCTCGCCCATGGACGCGACGAGATGCGCCTCCCCGCCCGCCAGCAGCTGCTCGACGATGGGCTGCGTCTGCTCGAAGAAGTCGCCGTGCCCGCCGCGGAAGGCCGCCAGCGCCTCCGGCCCGGGACGCTCGCGCTCGATGCGTACGGTGGCCGGATCCACGCCGTTCCGCCTCAGCACGGTGAGCATGCACTGCCAGGGCGTGGGCGCCTCGGCGAAGGAAATGACGGTCTTCCCCACGAGATCGGACCACTTGAACCCTGGATGAGGCTCGCGTCCTAGGAGAAAGAAGCCGCTCCGGCTGCAGACTTCCGCGAAGTGCGGGAGGATCCGCCCCTCGCGGTCCGCCAGGTCGAAGCTCCGCATGAGCCCGCCCAGCGTGATCTCGATGCTGCCGTCGAGGAGGGCCTGGACCGTGCTCTTCCCGAAGGCGGCCGCCGGCTGCCACCGGACGTCGAGCCCTTCCTCGCGAAAGTGCCCGAGCGCCGCGCCCGCCGCCAGCGGCGCGTAGAAGGGCGTGAAGAAAGGCATCAGCACGGTCAACGGACGCAGCGTCATGGAAGCGCGCCCAGCGCCTTCAGCACGACCTCGGGGGTGATGGGCTGTGACGTCACGCGCGCGCCGAACGGCGCCAGGGCATCGTTGACGGCGTTGAGCACGGCGCCGGGCGCGCCCGCGGTGCCCGCCTCGCCCACGCCCTTGAAGCCACCCTCGGCATAGGCGGTCGGCGTCTCGACGTGGCCGACGATGATCTCGGGCATCTCGGCGGCCATCGGCACCAGGTAGTCCATCATGGTGCCGGTCAGCAATTGTCCCTGCTCGTCGTACACCAGGTGCTCGAAGAGCGCCGCGCCGATGCCCTGGACGATGGCGCCTCGGAGCTGCTCGTCCACCAGGCGCGGATTGATGATCCGCCCGCAGTCCTCCACGCACCATGAGAGCTGGATCCCGTTGGTGAAGGCGAAGCCCTGGTGCCGCGGCACGTAGTGACGCGTCACGGTCAGCTCCGACTGGAAGTCCTTCGGCAGCGTGTCGGGGCGGAAGTAGGCGACGCGGCCCAGCTCAGCCAGCTCGAGCCTGACCTCGCCCGTCAAGAGATCCACGATCTTGCCCAGCCGGATGTCGAGGTCCTCGGGCTCGCACTGGAGGATGGCCGCCGCGACCTTGAGGATGTTCCCCCGGATGGCCTTGCCCGTCTGGAGCGCCGCCTCGCCGCCAATGCCGGCGCCGCGCGAGGCCCAGGTGCCGCCGCCGTAAGGCGAGACCA